>Ga0209515_10001462_pt1 | contig 39492 bp, 36 predicted proteins | sample Subgroupgradi54m_FD_187454 | JGI IMG/M metagenome (GOLD analysis project Ga0209515, IMG submission 187454) | Subsurface groundwater microbial communities from S. Glens Falls, New York, USA - GMW60B uncontaminated upgradient, 5.4 m (SPAdes)... ... | reverse complement strand
GCGGGCTACGACCGGGCGTGGCTTGAGCGGATCGCCTCACTCGTGCAGGACCGGCTCAAGGTCCTGGAGGATATCGAGGAGGAGCACGCCTTTTTCTTTCAGGATCCACCGCAGTACCAGGAAGAAGCGGTGGCGCAATTTTTGCGACAGGACGGCGTGGCGAAGCGGCTGCTCGAGCTGCGCGAGCGCTTGGGCGCGCTGCCGGGCTTCGAGACGGCGGCGGTGGAGCAGGTGACGCGCGGCTTGATCGCCGAGCAGCAGCTCCAGTCCAAAGAGCTCATCCACCCGGCCCGCGTCGCGGTGACCGGCCGCGCCGTCAGCCCGCCGCTCTTTGAGGTGCTGTCAATCCTGGGGAAGGAGACCGTGCTGCGTCGGCTCGAGCATGCCGCGACGAAGCTGGCGAGCAGCCCCCGTCCCTGAGTGAGCAACTTCTTCCCCCGTCAGCGTGATATAATTTGCACACCACAACGTTCGTTCAATGCATTGACGATGCCGGATGGTGTAATGGTAGCACAGCAGATTCTGGATCTGCTTGTCTAGGTTCGAATCCTAGTCCGGCAGCCAATTTGATGTCTCCCACAGTGCGGTTCTCTGGCTCGTAAGCAAGCTCAGCAGCCGCCAGTTCCGGCCAGGGGGCCTGCGGGCCTGGGTTCGTAATAACGCGACAGTCCGCTTCGTCCTCGAAGCGGTCGATCAAGCGGTCCCGATCCCATTAGGGGTCGGGGCCGCTTTGTCGTTCCAGGCTTGAGACTCCTGCCGGAGAAAGGGGGACGTCATGAAGTCAGGGGTACGGGGCGTTGCGTGCTGAACTGGTCCGTTAGAAGTGGAGATGCAGACCGAGCGAGAGGCTGGAGTCTTGGTACTCAAGCTCGGGCAGGTTGCTGGCATCCTTGGCATAGACCCAGTGGAAACCGACCGAGACGTTTTCCGTGACGTGATAGAAGAGGCTGCCGAAGAACGCGGTGAAATTTTCCCGCTCGGCCGAGCCATGCGCGGCACGGTCATCGTAATGATTATGCTGGGACTGGACACCGGTCACCAAGAACAGCGGCTTGGCGATCTCCCACGTGACCGACGGCGTGACTTGATAGAAGTTGTAGTCGTAAAAGTCCAGGAACTGATCGTTCGAGTCGTTGCGGCCGTACTGGTTGTGGATCTGGAACAAGAGCCACTGGGTTGGATGTACGCCGATCTCGTAATCCAGCCGGTGCGTGGTGTCGTGCCGGTCATCCGGCCCGGCACTGCCGCTGGCGACGCGCGCCTTGGCCTTGGTGAAGGCTCGATACTGGAAGATGTACGAGGGTTTGTGATACAGGCGGTGCGGAATGAGGTAGTGCTTGAGGCCGGTCTTCACCTCCTGTTCGATAAAATCCCCCTGGGCGTCGTGCGGCTTCCAGAACCAGCGCGCGGCATACTCCGATTCAACAAAGAAATGGGGTGTCAGCTCAACCGCCCCCTCGCCGCGCAGCGTCTGCTCAAAGTAGCCGGCCGCCTGCGGCATTTCCTGTACGAGGCGTGCAAGGTCAACTGGTGGTGGATCGAAGCGCTGAAGATCCTGCCGGATCATGTGCACGTGTTGATTCAAGTGCAGCCCACCGAGACCGTCACCGAGGTGGTGCAGAAGCTCAAGGGTGGCACCAGCTACCTGTTGCGCAAGGAGTTCCCCGAGTTAGCCGAGTTCATCTGGGGCGAGCACTTCTGGGCGGACGGCTACTTTGCCGAGCCCGTGGGGGCCCAGAGCTTCGCGGCCGTGAAACGGTACATCAAAGAGAACGCGGACAGTATGCCACAGAAAGATAAAAGCCGCGGCCTTTAGGCCGCGGAGAATCACTCAGTCCATTGAGTCAATCGTCTTCTCGGCTCCGGATGGAGGAACCATTGAGCTCGGCACCACCAGGAACGCCTCCAGTTTTTCCCCAGTTTTTTCCGGCGCCTTCACGCTCCAACTGAGTCCGGATCGGCGTGCCGGACCAGCTCGCGGAGGAAATCCCCCGGGGTCAGAATCACCAATGCTTGAACCTTGTCACTGACCGCCTTGGTCAGAAAATGCCGTCGGTCGAGGGTGATGAGATAGGTGGCCTTGCTCGCCACCGCTGCCGCCAGCACGGGCACGTCCTTTGGGTGGATCACGCCTTCGTATTTCGTCCAAGCGGGTTCAGGCGGGGTGGGAATGACGCGCAGCTTGGCCTGCTTGAGGAACTGATGGAATGCCTTGAGGTCCTTCGGGGGACGCTTGCGCCGGAGGTTGCGTTCCGCTTCCCGCAGCACGAGGCGTGAGGCCGTCACCTCGATGCGACCTTTGAGCGCCCATTGGAGGATGAGCGCCGACGCGCCCGTGGGTGAAGCGGACCCGGCAAAATAGACGTTCGCATCCAGAAAAACCTTCATCACCCGTCCAGCAGCTTCCGCGCACTCCTTGCCGTCCGGGCGTCGACCCGATCCTCCTTCAGGAACTCGGCGATCCGCTCATCGGTGTACTCCTCGATGAACGCTTCTTCCTGCCGCTTCTCATCGAGCGCTTGGTAGGCCTCCACGTCCAGGAGCACGATCAGCGGCCGGCCGTTGCGGGTGACGAGGTAGGGGGCCTTGCGGTAGCGCACCTCGTCCATCACCTCGCCGAAGCGCTGCCGCAAGGCTAGCGCGGTAATCTCCTTCGTGACCATCGTGTCCCTCCTGCGTCTGCATGCGTCACGACCAATGTGAGTATACTATATAGTATATATAATATCAATAGACTGTTGCTATTGATATAACTCTCTGCAACCAGATGTGCGTGTAGGAGCACTTTCTGCCGTACTGGCTAGGGTGACACTATGAGGAACTGACTTTCCCCCCGGCTCCCCGCCCGCCACGCTGTCGCGGGGACGCTCAGGCGCAACGGGTCAACGATTGACTCAATCGATTGAGTAAATTGCCTTCTCGACATGCAATCAACTTCTCCGCCTGCTAGCAGGCGGGAACAGCGTCCAGCCGCATCAGATGGGAAACGCCAGCGCCAACTCCGCAAAAGTCCTCTGCATCGCGGTTCCGCTGGCGCTTTGTGATGCTATACTCACCTCAACGTGTCCCTTCGGAACTCGGTACGGGTTTCCCGGTGGCGCCGGCATCCCCGAGCCATTGCCGCAAGGGCGTTTCAAGAAACGGCTGCACCCCGACGTCGCTGCCTCCGATGAGCAAGGTCCTGGCCCCTGTGTATCGTTTGGCAAAGGTGCCGAGTCCTGGCCGTTGCCGTGGGCGCGCGCCGCTCTTGACCTCAATCGCGGTGACCCGCGTGCCCGCGCGCACGACAAAATCCACTTCCTCATTGCCGTCCCGCCAATAGAAGACCTCCATGCCGTGCCCGGTCCCCTCGTTCACCAGATGCGCGCCGACGGCCACTTCCACCAGCCGTCCCCATCGCTCGGGATCTGCCCGCCATTCCGCAAAGGTCTGATTCGTGAGGGCGGTGATCAATCCCGTGCTCAGGGGGAGCCACTTCGGACTGGAGCCGCGACGGCGAATCGCCGATCCGGACCACTTGGGCAACCCGCGTAGCAGAAACGCCGATTCCAGGAGGCGTTGGTAGGAGGCGAGCGTCTCGGTATGTCCAGCATCGGCCAGTTGCCCCAGGATCTTCTGATAGGACAGGATCTGCCCGCCGTATTCGCAGGCCAGGACGAAGAGCTGTCGCAGCAACGCCGGCTTGTCCACGCGATTGAGCAGCAAAATATCCCGTGAGAGGGCGGTTTCGATTAGCGCGTCGCGCACATACTGACGCCAGCGGTCTTCCTCGCTGATCAGCGGTGCCGCACCGGGATAGCCCCCGAAGTAGATGTACTGATCCAACGACCACCCAAAGGCATCGCGGCATTCCGTCCAAGACCAGTGGGGGCACCGAAGAATCTCGAATCGCCCCGCCAAGCTCTCCTCGAGCCCGCGCTGGACGAGCAACGCGGACGAGCCCAGGATCACCACGTGGAGCGGATGCCCCAGGTGCGTATCCTCATCCCACAGCCGCTTGACCTCCGTTGACCAATGGGAGACACGCTGGACTTCGTCCAACACCAGCACCGCCGGCTGCCCCGCAGCGCACTTCAGCCGAGCCAGCTCCCACTGCCTGGCAATCCACGTCGTCTCCGGAGGTGCGGGCAAATCCGCAGCCGCATAGTGCGAGGGGCTCTCAATCTCTTGTAGGACTTGGTGAATCGCGGTGGTCTTTCCCACCTGCCGAGGTCCAGTGATCACTTGCACAAACCGCCTCGGTTCATGCAGCCGTTTGCTGATTAGTGTCGTAATATCTCGTTTATACATATATAGTTAACTCTATGAGTAATTTTACTCAAACTGGTGAGGAAAATCAACTTATTCTGAAGCAAAGCCGCTGCAAGGCTTCGAGGAGCGGAATCGGTCAGTTGAGCACCGCCTCCGCCAGCGCTCGCTGGTAGGCTGCGAAGGTCTTCTCGTCAAAGAGGACAAAGCGGACGACGTGGATCTCAGGATGTTCGGATAGGTAAGCGGCAACCGTGTGGATCGCGACTGGGGCAGCTTTCTCAACCGGGTAGCCGTAGACGCCGGTGGAAATTGAGGGAAACGCGACGGTGCGAATTCCGTGCTGGGAGCAGAGCGTCAGGCACGAGCGATAGGCGCCAGCGAGCAGCTTGGCGTCCTGAGGCTTCCCCGAATAAACCGGGCCGACCGCATGCAGGACATAGCGGGCCTTCAGCCTGCCGCCGCCGGTGAGCACCGCCTGGCCGGTGGGACAGCCCTGCGGGTACTTCGCCTTGAGCTCTGCCATGATCTCAGGACCGCCAGCCCGGTGGATCGCCCCATCCACCCCGCCGCCTCCCGCAAGCTTCGAGTTGGCGGCGTTCCCGATGGCTTCAAGCTCCTGCTGTGTGATGTCGCCCTGCACCAGCTCGATCTTGGACGTGCCGATGGTTACTGCTGATGCGCTCATCGCTCTGTCCATCGTACCGTGGCGCTTCAGAAAAGTCTACGGACGTTGGGCAAGCAAGATCAGCGGGCGGGTGGTGCTCAATCGGGCAAGAGATTCACGAGATCAAGACGGGCGATACGATCTATTTCAACAGCGGCCAGGCGCACCAGATGGAAAACGCCAGCGCTAACTCCGAAAAAGTTCTCTGCGTTGCGGTTCCCCTAGCGCTTTGAGGATCTTGCTAGCCGTCTACCTGTGGGGGGCTGAGGGTTCAGGGTTGGCTTTCGCCGCGGCCTTAGGAGAGGCTTCTCTGCTGATCTGCTCCATGATGGGGGGTTCACTTGTAACTCTGGTCGTCAGCATCTCAACTTCTCTGCCTCGAAGTAAATGCGCTGCGTCTTCAAGGGCAGCTATTTCCTGTTCGCTTACTTGTTTCACACCTGTGGACTTCACTTCCCACAAATCAATTGGTGGACCCAGTCCGTAACCACCAACTTCAATAGCTTCTTCGATGACTTTGTACGCCAAGAGTTTTGCCCGTTCACAGTTTAGTGACGCGCCAGCGTACTTTTGAAGTAGTGCGTGAGCAAAAAGATCCCCGCTCCCTGTAGCTTTTACTCGCCCATCAATAATCCATTCTGGCGTACCATTGGCCGAGATATGTAAAATCCTCGCTTTCTCACTATACTCAACGAACAAAAAATCTCCTGGATGAAGGCTCAATAAAGCCGCGGGGTTTTGTAAAAAGAATTGCGTTCGAAAGTCCACATTAAGGAGTGATTGCACAGCGTCTTTGACAAACTGCGCAAGAACATCCCGTATGACTATCAAAGATTGCTCTTTATTGGGACAGGTTTCTATTCGCTCCGCCACCCGTTGGATTAGTGCGAGTTCTCCCGAAGCAGCCCAGAGGGCATGATCGTTCAGAGGAAAAATCTTACGCGCAACACATTTAACCGCGCCATCAGTCACTTGTGAGTCGGAACCAAAGATGATTCCATCCTGTGCAGGAATTGCAACGATGAGCGTCATGGATTATTCAGCCTTGTCTTAGTATCGAGGAAACAGCATAGTCTGGCGCTTCTGCATAAACAGTATCTAGAAGCGACCTAAAACTCTGCTGTGCGGCCCAACGAGCGATTTGTTGAATCATGTCCCTCTGACCTTGCTCTATGAACATCACCGCTTCTGAGGTCGCTTGCTTCCCGCCATCGGTAAGGTAGTAAGGTGCCCATTTTGGGCTTTGAAGAGGGGGTTGGATGACGAGCCCTTGCTGTCCTAGCTCCTTCAAAACTTCATAGAGATCAAAAGCGCAGGGACCGTAGAGGTATGGAATGAAGTCAAAAGACTGAGGCGAGGGGCGCCCACTCCGATGCCAGGTCAAAAACAGCGTCTTCATGAGCCGGATTCTATCTAGTGGTACTGCCTGCAAAGCGATGAGCACTTGGGCTTGTTTGACTACATTCACACTCATTTTCTAGTGGCTCTTTTACTGTTCGTACAAGTATAACTCACCAGGGGTCACCCGTCGACAAATGCTAATTTTCTTCATACCCGAATTGGGAAAATAAAGGGGGTGTCCTAAATGTGCCAGCCCGGATCAGCTAGGCGGCTAACTAGGCCGCCTGACTTTTGCTCCTAGCGATTACCAAGTCGGTTGCCACTACTTATTTGATATCGTCGCTCATCGTGAAGCAGCGAAAACTTGCCTTTCGTATATCGCCAGGTAGCTTCATAAGTACCCTCCTCTTCTCCTTTCATATCACGAGATTCAAATTTATACGTGATGACCAGCGCGTCCTCTCCGCTAATTAGAGCAGGGATGTGATATTCTGGACTCATAACGAATTGAGTCATCAACTTAGCTTTCTTGCCGGGTGGCAGAGAGAATTTTAGGTCGTTCTCTGGAAAGTCGGCCTTCTTAATAGCCCCTCTCTTCTCTGATTGGAAGGTCCAATCACTTACATGCACAAACGCCGTCTCCTTACCTAGATTTCTGGCATTAACCCAGAGCCGCCAAAATGTACTTGTGAGATCTTTCGGATCCCGCTCACCCGTGCTCTCAAAATCGGCAAGGCTCATTTCAACCCAAGTGTGATGATTCTCAACCGCCCTAATCCTCTCCTTATTCAGAACATTCTCGATTTTAAAAAGAGCCGAACCAGTAAAAACAGCTATACAAACTGTGGCGATGGCACTAACCCACTCGGCCTTAATATGCCCGCAATGCCGATGCGACTGAGCGAGATTGCCAGGCAATCGTTGCCGAAGGACATTATGGCGAAGCTCTAGTTCAGCATAGAATCCCTTCAGCCTTTCCTCAGTATGATCAAGCTTTTGTATAACCTCACGTGGGATGCTCTCCGCTAGCCAGCGATCCCACAGATCAATAAAATCAGAAAGCTCTGTATACCACTTAACTGTCTCAGGTTCTGCGAGATAGTAATGCTCTCGGAATACCTCAAGCATCTTTCGATATAACGGTAGCAACTCTTGGCGTAGTTGCTGATTGTCGTATTTGATCAGCTTCTCAAATTGCTCAGATTCTCCCTCAGGCCGCCTTGCACTTATTTCTTCCCTGACTTCATCCGCAACGTTACTGATTCTTAACCGAAGTGCACTCTTTGCGCGCACTGCTCTAAGGTACCCTAGTAATGGAGAGTAGAATTCTCTCAGCTGGCGCTCAACAAAATCGAACCGCCTCTGAATCTCAATTTGCTTTAGGCCATATCTCACGCCAATGTACCCTGCTAACAAGGTCGCCAGAGGCGGCAGAACTATCTCAAGAAGACGGAAGCTCTTTAGGAGAATTGTCCCTTCGTATGAGCTCATAATCTTACCTGATTAACCGTTTTTGGAGACTGAAAAGGCATTCCAAATGTGCCGGCCCAAACGGGCTGAGCTTGCCCTCACCTATTTCTGCCAAATCTTCTTTCCGATTCGCATGAACGCCCGGACTCCCAAGGCTCCTCGTTCATTTCTCGCCTTCGATCCTGGAGTGCTCAGTGCCTGCTTGATGGCTTCGCGTTCTGCCTCATAGATTTTGTCTGCTTCATAACGGTCATCCAGCAATACCAAAATGACCGAATCCCATTCATGGTCGAATTTGATCCTTCCTACACGCTGGCCAGGATTAGATGCCTCACGAATACGACGCCCCTTGATTTGAACGCGCTTCGGGCCGTGACCAGCAACTCTGATCGCGTCATAGCCAGCTTGTCTCGCCGCGCAAAGCTCAAGGCCGAGTATTTTTGCCGCTTCAAATTCTGCGATTTCACTTGTCACGCCAAGCGGTTTGCCAGTCTCTTCGTAATATCTAATTGCCAGGTCTCGAACAGCTTGGATGATGTCACCCACGCGTTCTAGATCTGGCTTCCTCACCTCTGCGGCGCTGGTCAACGATATGTCTCCTGCCATTTGACTCTGGATTGGTAGATCAGACCCTCACACTGCCTATTCTTTCTCAAAACCGTGTTGAGTGAACTTCAGGGTCTGGCTGTTTTCGGTGACGGTTCGCACTACATGTTCCGGTGCGCCGGATGGAACCTCAGCTTCAATTTCTAGTGTCACCTTAACCTTCGCGCCTACTAACCCTGTTAAATGGGCAACCACCTCATCCGCGATGCGTCCGGCGTCGCGCCCCACACGCGCCGGGTCGAGCACAACGGATCCATGAAAGCGCTTTGGCCTCGACGACGGCGCAGGCGCAGCCTTATCACTCGTACCTGTTGCCGCGCTAGCTGGCACAGGTAAAGAGCCGGTTCCGGGCCCTGCTGGCCCAGCCGTAGTGATAGAAGCAGGCGCCATCTCGGCCTCCTGCTGCTTGAAGGCAACTTCAGACCGTACAAGCAGACCCACATCGTCAGGAGCGATCAGCACCTGCTGTCCACACCGCAACCCTCGATAGCGTCCCACCGCTTCGTCAAAACTATCGGCATAGGCAAAAGAGTCCGTGCTCCAGGTCTGCAGCGCGAGACCATCACGCACCGCGCCTATCAGCACCCGCGACTCCTGAAGTCGTGGCAAGTAAAGGTAGCGGGCAAAATCCTCGGCGAGCTGCTTAATGCTAACGTGATTACCACGCCAAAGGGGGACGCGATCGAGCTCCATACGCAGTCGCGTCCCGGCCATCACTACCACCAGGAGCTCGTCGTTGCGCAGTTTCTTGCTCGCACGTACAGTAAGCGCATCCTGACCCGACAAACGAGAAGCCTGCCATTCAACAGTCGCTTGCGGCGATCCTTGTACCGGAACCAGCAGCCACTGATACGCCTCCGGCAACCGCGCTGTCACCGCGCTGTCAGCAGATGCCCTCTGGTTCTCAGCCTGTTTGACCTGATGTGGGTCGAGGTTAATCGTTTCCTTCTCCGAGAGTATCGAGTCCCACGCAAGATAACGTCGCGCCGCCTCGTCAAGGTTCTGCAGCAGCGTCTGATCTACCGCAAGGAACACCAGCGTGTTTCGGAAAAGACGCGGGACGCTCCCTCGGGACTCAAGAATTGCCTTCGCGGCTAACTCCGCCGGACTCTCTTGCTTCTTGGTATAAGGATGCTCTACCCCTAACACGACCAGTCGGGCGTCCAGATCATCCGGTACATCCTGACCGGACTGCGGCAGCGGGTGAATCCGACTAAAGTCGCCTGTCCTGCGCAGGTCAGCTCGCAGGCGCTTGTCAATTTCTTGGGCCACCACGTCGGGGTTGCGCTTGAGTTGTTCTGCTCGGTCCTCCGCCAATTTCGTTACTGTAGGCTGGGTCGAATACCAGTACCTTGTGCCATCTTGGTAAAGGTATGTCGCCGCAGCACTCAGGCGCCGTAGCGCGTCTCCGAAAACAGCCGGTAATTCACCCGGCATCATGCAGCCGAGTTTGACGCGCCGATCCTCGACGCCACGATTCGCAGCTGTAGCCGTAGGGGCTGAGCCTAGATAAACCGTGCGCGCCACACGACGACAGGCCGCGAACTTACCGAGGTTCGGCACCTCACCATCAAAACGCAGCGGTAGCGCGTTCGGGCCATCCACGTCCTTCTCAATCACCGGCACCCAGTTATCTGAGAGATATCGCGTTAGCTCAAACTGCACTCGCGGATCATCAATAGGGATATTGCCGGGCAGGATCAGCGGATTGCGGTCGCCTTTCTCCCATAAGCTGTGGATCACTGCTGCCATAAGACGCAGTACGCCGCGCGTACGTTGGAACTTCACGAGCGTCGACCAATCGGTGTAGAGCCGGTCGAAAATCTCCGGGTGAATCGGGTAGGCTGCCTTGAGCCGCTTCTCGTAATCTGAATCACGGCACTCTGGGGGAAACTCGGCGTGCTGCGTGCGATACAAATCGTAAAACTCTCGCGCTACGGTATCCCGTGCCACAAACTGAGCCTTATCCACTAACGGCTCGAATAGCCGCCTGCGCACGATCTCGAACCCCTCTTCCGCACTCGCGGGTCGCCAGGAGGCCTCGACGCGCCCGATGACGTTGCGCAGCCGGTCAAGCGCCGCGCGACCACGCTCGCCACCTACCTCCACATCTTCAGCCAGCGTGTGGGGTGAGCCGGTGGTGTCAGAAGCAGGCAGACTGATGACGAGTAGGCACTGTTTGGCGAGTTTGGCAGATTCGGTCAATACTTGGGCGAAGGTAAAGTGGGTCTCGAAGCTACCCCCGGGAAGGTCAGCGGCATCATGCAGCTGGCGGGCATAGGCGACCCACTCATCAATCAGGACAAGACACGGTCCGTACTCGTTGAACAGTTCTCGCAGCACATCGCCTGGGCTTGTGGCTTTCTCATCATCGGCTTGGACACGCTGGAAGGCTTGCTTTCCACCAAGCTGCCAAGCGAGCTCGCCCCACAGTGTGCGCACCACTGTGCCATCTGGCTTGGTGACGGGGTTGCCTGGAGAGATCCTATTGCCCACGAGCACCACGCGCTTCACGCTAGGCAACTTCGCGACTTGAGCATCCTTCAACACCGCATCGACACCGGACAATTCTGTGGGCGCTATGCCGGAGAATAGGTGGTAGAGCGCCAGCATCGAATGAGTCTTGCCACCACCGAAGTTGGTCTGCAGTTGCACCACTGGGTCGCCCCCTTGACCCGCAAGTCGCTGCACAGCACCAGAGAGGAGCTGCTTCAGACTCTCGGTGAGGTAGGTGCGGCGAAAGAACTCGGCGGGCTTTTTATACTCGTCCGACCCTTCACCAAGGTGCACTTGCCAGAGGTCAGCGGCGAACTCGGCCTGCTGGTAACGGCCACTCGCAACGTCCTTGTGTGGATTCACGACTTCGCGCCAGGGTTTGAGGCTCCCCGTGGCTTGGCTTTCGATAGCCGTTCCAGCGCTCTTGCGCTTCTCACCGCGCACCTGCTCATCAAAACGCACACGCAAGAGCTCCATCTTCATTTTCTCGATCTCGTCAGCTTGTGGTGCGGAAATGGCGGTTAAGAGGCGACTTGCTGAGTCGAGCGCTCGGTAAGCGTCATCCCCGGAAAAAGGGTGCTGATGCGCCCATCGATTGCGCATCTCTCGCAGCTCGCTCACCAAGCTGCGTTCGGCATGGCCCAGCGTCTTTCGAAACACAACGTTCCATTGGTTCCACATAGCAGCCAGGAGCGCTGCAACATCCCAGCGAGGCTCTTCGGCTGTTCCAAAAAGATCGGCCTGCGATTCGCTCACAGACGCCTTTGCTTGCTCAAACCACAGCTGCGCGTGCTGTGCCTTGAGCTCTCGCTCAACAAACGGCCGCAGGCCCTCTTTGAGGAGATCCAGCGCCTTGCCGACGCGCTCGTGATTGGTAATCGCCATTTCTGCTCCTCTTAGAAGAGTTGTGGCTGCTGCTCTTCTACCTTGACGCTTTCGCGAGCCAGGCGCGAAATCTCAGGCCAGCTCTGAACTAGCCCGTTGTAAGAGAGCGCTTCTTGGGCACGTTTCTTCCGTTCGCATACGGTGTAGAGACGGTAGGCTAGCTCGCGAGCGCGCTCAGCTTGGCTACCGAGCTTTGCCATCAACTCCGCCGCCATGTTTTCCCCACCCGCTTCAAGCACACGGATGACGTGATGCACCATCTCCCATACCGTCAGGCGCTCATCCTCTTGCGGGCTCCAATGGTTAGGCAACTCGCTAGGTCTAAACAGCCGCACCTTGCCGCTCTTGGAGGCAAGAATGCCCGCCTCCACCATGCCTGAAACACTGGTATTCTTGGCCGTGCAAAGCGTCTCGGCCACACCGTACTCGCCCTCGGCGAACCCGTACTGCTCGAACCATGCCAGCGCCCAGCGGCTGTCGGCGTCAAAATCACCTTCCTGCTCAGCCAGCACTTCGTCGAGGGTCTGGTTGATGAGTGAGAGTGCCTCGCGCACCGAGAGCGCCTTCCCTTCGGCGTCGAGCACCTTGGCGTAGCGAGTGTAGACTGCCATGCCCGGGCCGATGGCTGCCTGTGCTAGGTCCACCGGGGCGATGTTGCCGCGTTGCAGGTAGACGAGCGCCGCGGGCAGTTCGGCCTTGAGCGCGGTGAGGAACTCGCGGCGCGTGGCAGTGGGCGCGTCGGCCGCGCGTGGGCGGCAGACGAGGACGATACTGGAGGCCAGAACATTCATACCTGTCTTCAAACCCTGATCCCTTTCTGTGCGTATCGGCCAAGTGCCGCTGAGGGCGAATCCCGCCTGGATCACTGCTTCGAGGAAGGTTTCCCAACCGGTACTGGCGGTGCCTTCGCCGCCATCGCTCTCGGACTGCTTGAAGGCGTAGTAGATTGTGACTGGGAACGCCGGATGGGATTGCTCGGCCAGTCGGTGCATCGCCCGCGTCATACCCTTCAGGAAAAAGGCTTCCGCCTGGTCGTTATTCCCATGGCGGTTGGGCATAGCGACTAATTCCTCCGCCTTTGGCACGGCCAACGTAGCAAAGAGGTCAGGAAAGACCAGCCTAAGCGATCGGCGTAGCCAAACGTAGAAAAAGTCCGACAGATCAGCGTAAGCGATGTTGTCATAGTACGGAGGATCGGTGGAAACTACCTTTGAATCGCTGATTGATTGGTTCTGAGCATCACCCTGAACTGCAGTACCGCCGAGCGATGCAGGTAGGCTGGTCACGATGACCCTCTCGATCCACTTGAGCGCTCCCGTCCAGTTCCCCGTAGAGGTCGAAAGCGGATTACCCTCCGCATAGTCCCACACCATAGGAAGAGCTTGACGGCCAAACGTCTGAACGATGAACTCGCCTCCCCAGGGTGTGAGAGCTGACCAATAATTGGCACTTCTGCCTACCCCAAGCCCCAAGTAAACCGCGACCGCATCAGCGTAGGCAGTGGCACCAGCGCTCCCTGCGTCGAGGGATTTTCCGTCATCGGGCAAGCTGGCAGCGAGCGCATCGCGTTTCACCCGCTCGCGCGCATCCTGCACTAGGTCGGAGAAGATCGTTAGCGCCACAAGTTGGCGTGGGGTAAAGATGTCTCCAAGGGTGTTCATGCCGTATACGGGTGGCTGGAAGTTGCGGTGCTTCTTTGGCATTTCCGTATCTGGTCGCCATGTTGGCTTTGCCTGCCAGGCGACGGCTTCCTGCGCTGGGGTCGGCGAAAGATAAATGCGCCCGCGCTCACCCTCAGCCAAAATCGCCATCAGCTGGACGCCCATGCGCCCAGCTTTAGCTTCCGTACGGACATGGTTATAGTCAATCGGGACTCCACTCATCAAACACAAGAACGCTTTTCGCTTGCCAGCAGAAGTACCCCTCTCAGACGCCTCCATATTCTTTGGTTTGCCCACTTTCACTATAAAACGGTAACCATTACCCTTAATCACTGGCTCGACGTAGGCCTCCTTGCCCGCCTTGGTGGAGAGCATGAAGGTGGAGGCGAGCGGCACGTCTACCTGCGCGAAGGCCGGATTGGGGCTCTTCACCGTGCGCGCCCAGAGCCAGGCGATCACCGTGAGCTTCCGGCCCACCAGCGGCTTTAGGTCTGGCCGCGCCTTCGCCATCTCCGCCGTGACTTCGACCTTGGGGTAGAGGTTGCCGATGCGCTTCTCGACTTCATCGCGCATCCATTGGCCGTAGTAGCGTACGTCTTCGGCGAGACCGGTCGCTCCCTTCCAGGAGCCGGACGCGCCGAGCTGCTTCCGCGACTGCGGGTTTACTGGCGGTTTGCCTGCGAACTTTGGCGGGATCTCGATCATCGCCTTGTTGATGAGCACCGCCACCGGGTTGAGGTCACTCGCATAGCTTTCGAGCCCGAGCCGCTGCGCCTCGAGCGGTAGTGAGCCGCCTCCGGCGAAGGGATCATGGAAGGCGGGGAGCCTGTGTCGATCGAACAATTCCTTGGCATGTGGATGGTCCACGTTCTCCGCGCACGCTACACGCCAGCTTTTCCAGATCTCGTCACGCGCTTTAGTAAGCACTTCTTCATTCGTGGTGTTTTCCCACTGCACCAGGTCCTCAATGATCCTGAACAGTCGTTCGCGCTCCTGCTCAGCGACGATTTCCTCCAGTGTCGGCTCAGAACCGGGTTCCGGTGCCGACACACCCGATCGCTGCGCTTTGTCAAAAATCGCCTTTCGCTCCTCCCAAGCTGCCCTTCGCGACTTCAAGAGTCTCTCAGCGGCACGACGCTTGGCTGGCTCTGCCAGGAGTCTGTCTGTATGCTCTCCGGGATCATCGACCATCTGTGCGAAGATCACTGCGCGCGCGGCTGCTAAGGGGCGTCGTGCCCACCAGAGGTGGAGCGTGGACGGATGCCCATGTCGGATTGACTTCTCCCGTATGGAGGCCTTGTTGATCGCCTCCAATGGAAGCGCAACTTCGATGAGTTTCTTTTTGTAGGCTGTCATTGTCACGCAGGATCCTGCCCACGCTTCAGTAATTCAGCGAAGTCATAATTAACGCTCGTGACCCCAAAATCTGGCTCGCGCTGAAAGGGCCGACGGACGTAGCAGATGCGATTCGTCCCTCTATCCATGAACTCTACAATGGCCAGGATAAAATCATCAGGCTTGTTGAGCGAATAGAGAATCTCGTTTTTGGTGACCGTGATGGTATTTGCCCCCGAGATACGGCCTTTGACCTCGAGGAACCGAAGTTTTCCGCTTCGCGGATCCCGGCTCTCGATGTCGTAGCCAATCTTCTCAAGCTCACGGTCTATTGGTTCGAAGCCAAGGTGTCGCTCCGCCTCCATCACGGCAGCTCTCGCACGCGCTGCCGAAGCACTTGTGTCCGCCGAGACGATTGGATGCGCATGACCTCGACCGGCTATCTTGGCAATCAGCCCTATTGGGACAACGAGAACCCCGCCCAGTACGACCGGCGGCAAGGCAGACACCTGAGCTTCCTGCTGCAATTGTTCCATGCGTTTCTGCAGACGGGCTTGCAGATCATCGGCTCGCCGTCTCGCTTCCTGCGAATTGAGGCGTGCATTAGGTTTGCCGGCCTGCTCTTGTGCCTTTAGCGTCTCCGCCCGGTGGTCCCAGTAGGTGATTTCTTTCGTCAGGCGATCCTTTACTGCCGCACGAGTCTTCTCGATCAGCTCCGTGAGTCGCGTGCGCACCTCCTGCAGATGCTCAGGCACCACTCGGGCCACGGCGTGGCTCTGGGCTGTCTTCTCTAGCTCGTGGGTAATCCAGGCGCACTCAGGGCGTGCCAGGAGTGCCTCCACACCAGGTTCGCCAGGCTGAAGTGGCCGATAGTCCAGGTAGGGAGCATAGTTCAGATGACGCACGTTGCCGGTCTGATCGAGCTCCACATAGAGGATGCGTGTGGAGATCACGCGCCGCTCTCCACTACGAACCAAGCTGGCGTCCTGAATCGCATGCTCGAGGAAGAACAATACGCGAGGCTGCTCACCCGGATCACGCTCATCCACGAGCATAGCACCCCGGCGCAGAAGGTCACGGTGGCGCTCTAGGGTCAGATCCAGCACTGCATCGAGCAATGGATGGCCTGGGCAAATGAAGGCCGCGAGCGGTTGCCCCTGCAGCGCGATGAGTGGCTTGTCAAAGACGATGCGCTCATAGCGCGACAGCACTGGCTCTCCGATGCCGATTAATCGATCGCGATTTCGCACGGGCGCAGGCACATGGATCACCTCATAACGACGCGGTTCGCGCTGCTTGACTGAGCCCCCCAGACGCTGGAACGCTTCGAGGAAGAAGGACTCAATGTAGTGCGGCTGAAGTCGCCGAGCCTCGGCTCGCTCCATATCCTCGCGTACATGCTGCACACGGCTGGCGTCCATCGCATCATGGACAAGTGCGCGTTCCTCCAGCAGATCTTGGAGCTGCTTCTGGTCAAACGCGTGGGCGACCACCTGCGTCAGTTGGGCACGAACCTCTGGGCGCTCGCCGTAACGAATGGCTTGGATCAGTAACTCACGTAGTGGCTTGCCTTCGAACTGCATCTTCCCCAGCACATCGAATACTTGGCCACCAAGTGCTTTGCGGGCTTCGTTGAGTTTATCCAATAGCGTCCGGTAGACGTCCCCCTCGCGGGTTTCCCCCGCCACGAGGTTCCAGAGGTGGCAGACTTCAGTTTGTCCGATGCGATGGATGCGTCCGAAGCGCTGCTCAATGCGGTTTGGATTCCATGGCAGGTCGTAGTTCACCATCAGGTGGGCGCGCTGCAGGTTGATCCCCTCGCCCGCTGCATCGGTAGCAACCAACACCTGTACCTCGGGGTCGTATTCGAAGGCCTCTTGCGCCTTCTTACGCTCCTCGCGTCCCATGCTGCCGTGGATAATGACTACGGATCCCATACGGCCGAGGAGGGTAGCGATGTTCTTCTGCAGATAGTTCAGCGTGTCGCGGTGCTCGGTGAAGAGCACGAGTTTCTGCCGAGGCGACGGGGTCGGCTGGGGTGGGCTGCTCGCCCAATAAGACGATGCCGTTCCTTCTCTCACACGAGTCGCCACCATTGCGGGCGTGAAGATTTCTGAAAGCAGGTTAGCCAGTTCTTTCCACTTCCGGTCTTCACCGCTGCGCCGCACCGCTAGTGCGAGGGCCTCCAGCCGCCGGAGCGTAGCGATCTCTGCTTTTAACTCTTCGATGGTGCGTGCCGCTGTTGCCTGGTCGAGGATCTCTTCCTCGGCTACTTCGACCTCGTTGTCTGGTGCGTCCTCTAAGTCCTCAACATCCTCTGCGTCAATCACGGGTAGGTCGGCCGCAATGGCTGTCTCGACGACAGCCCGTTGCAGAAACTCCAACTCACGCAAGCGATTTTCCAGCCTCTCCCCGCGCCGATGCAGCGACTGATAGATGGCCTCGGGCGATGAGGCGAGCCGCCGCTGCAGGATGGTGAGCGCAAAACCCACCGTACCCGCACGCTTGTCGTTCTGGAGCGCTTCGGCCCGGTTGAACTCCTCTCGGACGTAGTCCGTGACCTCTTTGTACAGTCGCGCTTCGGAATCGGAGAGCTTATAGGACACTGTGTACGCGAGGCGTTCTGGGAAGAGCGGCGTCATGTCAAACTTCAACAGCTTTTCCTTGACCATCCGACGCATGAGGTCCGAGACATCAGCCGTATGGACGCCATCCCGGAAGCGTCCTTCGAATCGATCACCATCGAGCAGGGCCATAAAGAGCTGGAAGTCTGCTTCCTTGCCGTTGTGCGGTGTAGCCGTCATCAACAGGAAGTGGCGGGTCAGCGTGGAGAGAAGTTGGCCCAATTTGTAGCGTTTGGTGTACTTCACTTCGCTACCAAAGAGTGTGGCTGAAAGCTTGTGCGCTTCGTCGCAGACCACGAGATCCCAGCGACAGTCTGGTGCTTGAAGCTTTGCCTGGACCTCTTCATCTCTCGAGAGCTTATCAAGCCTAGCAATCACAAGATTTGTCTCAAGAAACCAATTGCCTGTGCGTGCAGCTTCAAGCTTATCGTTCGTCATAATCTCAAATGGCAGCTGGAAGCGCCGATAGAGTTCATCCTGCCATTGCTCCGCAAGACCACCTGGGCAAACGACGAGGCATCGTTGTAGGTCGCCGCGGGCAATCAATTCCTTAATCAGAAGTCCGGCCATAATCGTCTTACCAGCACCCGGGTCATCGGCAAGCAGAAAGCGCAGCGGCTGGCGAGGCAGCATGGCCTCGTAGACGGCCGTGATCTGGTGTGGCAACGGCTCGACCAGCGAGGTATGCACGGCCAGCACTGGATCAAAGAGGTGCGCGAGGCGAATGCGGTGCGCTTCAGAGACAACCCGGAAGAGGCTTCCATCGCCATCGAAGCTCCAGGGGCGGCCCTGCTCAACTACTTCGAGTCGAGGCTCATCGTGGCGATACAGGAGTAGGTTGGCTACGCGGCCAGCTGGGTCCTTGTAAGTCAGTTCAATAGCTTCTGAGCCGAACTGCTGGATGTTTACGACTGTAACCAGCGCATCCGGCAGGACACCGCGGACTGTTGTGTGAGGCTGAAGCTCCTCAAGTTTACTCATGTAGCGTAAACTCTCCCGCGAGATCTAGATCGCCCACTAGTGCGAGAGGCGATCCACCGCTCAAACTCATCCTTCCGAAACCGCCAGGAGCCGCCCACCTTAAAGCCGGGGAGTTTGCCTTCGCGGGCCAGGCGGGTCACGGTGAAGGGGTGGAGCTTCAGAATTAGTGACAGTTCGTTTGGGGTAAGCAGTTCCACGCTAGGGTCTCTTTTTATCAGGCCCAGAACGGCACGTAGGCGGCGTATCGGCGCGACTGCTTGCCATTGCCACGCGGCTTGATACGCTGGTGTTCTATCGCCGCATCAATCACCCGCCACGCCAGAGCGTATTGTGTGTCTTTCAAGCCCATGCGTTTGCGCAGCGACGAATTGGTCATCGGTTCCCCGGAGACATAGCGCAAACAGCAGTGTTGGTAGCACGCATTCAGCCGCTCGTCCGGCAACATCTGGGCGAAACGTTTGGGGCTGTACAAGACGGCTCGAAACACGTTTGTTTCTTCCGCGAACTTGACCGGTGGCAGTCCGAACACCTCCACGGCGAACAGGGCTTTGACGATCCCGCCGCCTCGTTCTTCACAAATGCCCATCCGGCGCATGAGGGCAGCAAAGAGCTCATTGCGGGATTCCGGCGCGGCGCCAATCAGTCGGTCAATCTTCACCGATGGCATCAGACCGCCGGGATTGGCGATTTCCAGACGGTCGACAAATATCTCCACCATGGGGTTGCTGCCTGTCAGGGAAAAATTGCGGTGCACTAACGCATTGGCCACCAGTTCGCGCACCGTAATCTCCGGGTAAATCGGCACGTTCTTTCGCAGGGCATCGTGAATCACTTCGCTGGTTGGCAATTGCCCCATGATGTAGCGAATCAGTTCCTGGAATACGACACCGTAGCCCTGCACAAATTCCCGTTCCACTTCGGTCTCGGTGCGCCAGGTGCTACGGTACTTGATGACCCGCACGGAACACCGCTCCTTGCCTGGAAACTTCGTCAAATCTCTGGCCGCTGTAATAGCCCCCAAGTTGGTGATGGAATACTGCCCATTGTGGCGATACACCATCTTTTGATTGACGAACTCCTCGAGGACGCCTTCAGGAGTCTGTGCTGCCGGCACGCCCAGCAATGGCAGCAGTCGCTCGTGATCCAGCAGGGCCAGCACGTCCGATTCTGAACATGCCAGCGCTTCCAATTCCTCGTACCGTATGTGTCGAGAAGCCAACACCGCCTGGGCGATTTCCTGCCGACTCATCTTGCGGGTCTGCCCGCCTGAACGGACGTACGACTGCTCAATGCTTTGGCCGCGGATATGGACGGGTTTCTGGGTGGACTCGAACACATGGACAAACAGGATGGCGACCCCGTCAATCGTTTCGACCGCGTGATCAATCCGTTGCGGGGGCTCCAACCCGTTCCTGGCGAGGTTGCCTAATCGTCCTACGATCTCTTTCGTCTGGTCAGAAGACACGCCGACGAGTCGTCCGTCCGGATCCACGCCAAAGGCGAAATAGCCGCCTTCCCGCTGGTTGGCGAACGCCGAGAGATGATGTGTCAGCCGCTCGTTGTCTTCTGAGAGCTTGAGCTTCCAGTCCAGTTCGTTGAGCTCGTGAGGCACGGGCGACAGACTGGCCTGTAGATGACCCTTGGCTATACTGATCCACTGTTTTGTCTGCATGGAAGAAGTCTACACCGATTGACGAAATAACGCAATATGAAAGTTATATAAATATAATATTGTAACTACTTGTATATAATATAGTTACAAATACATAGATGAGTTATTGAGTCTCAATGACATATGAGAAAGTGCGCGATGATTTGTTCAACACAACAGCTATCGACGACTGCGCTACGGAGATTTACCGCAGGCGTCGATGGTTTCCACGGATGGTTTGTTCCAGTCGAGCAGATTCGATGAACTGCTCTTCCAGGGTTGCAGACAGGCGCGCATCTTCTCCGCGAACGGCTCGTCGTCCTTCTCGCCGATGTAGCGGCCCGGGGTGAGCAGTTCCATTGCCAGGATCTCCTTCGGGTGGGACTGCATGAATTGTAACAAAACCAACAACGGATAGGAAGCCTAAACTGCCGTCGAGGACACACAAAAAGGCCCCGGCCCCGATCCCAACCACCTGTCTGCCAGCCAAAGGCTGGCCAACCTTCAGGACACCGTGATATGGGTCCGCCTTTAGCGGACCCAAGACAGGTGGTGGGATGGGGCCGGAGCCCGATGTGAGGCGCGTGGTTCAGAGCGCCATCAGCTCCTCGATCTTGGAGGAGGCTTCCCCCATCGTGAGATCGGTGAGGGTTTCGATCCACTGACCCTTCTCCCGCGCCAAGCGCGTGAGGAGCTTGATCTGCTTCGGGGTGGCGGGAAGGCCAGGGTCTTTGATGTGCGGCTTCTTGCCGTTGGTGGAAACTGGTTGAGCGACCGCGGTGTGCGGGGTGGGGACGTGCGCCTGAGGCTGAGGCGTGGGTGCCGCTGCGCCGTTGATCTGCCGCTGCACCGCCTCCTTCGCCAGCCGGAAGAGCTCATCCACGGTCTGCGGCGCGTGAGCCGCCGGCACATCGCCGATGGTCTCGAACGTGACGGAGTACATGTCGCCATTCGTCTTGTAGCCGTAGTTCGCTAAGATACGCATGTGAGGTGCTCCTTCTTGGTGTGTGTGACGCTGTTCCCATGGCCGTGCAGACCCGCTCCTAGACCCTCATCCGACACCACCTCCTCTCCGATAGACGCCATCAGGTCGCCTGTAGGGGAGTATCCGGCTGATCTCGAACCCGCCATCAGCTCGGCCAGCCAATTTTTTGGACCAAGAAAATCATTGACAACATCTTCTTGCTAGCATAGGCTGACTGCACAATTGGTGATCGTTGGGTGAAGGGAAGCCCTGTGATTCCCCCACCTGTCACTTCGCCGAAGGCGAATATCGGCCCTTCGGGCCGAGTGACGGGTGGGGGGAGAGTCAGGCGCGGACCCGCCGCTGTAACCCCTGGGGAACATTCCTAGCTCAACGCCACTGCTCTGCATCTGCGGGGTGGGAAGGCGCTAGGAATAAAGGGGAAGCCAGAAGACCTGCCCAGCGATCGTGGCCCTCAGGTGGCCTGAGGGCCTTCACCGAACGCTTCGCGGAGCGAGTCGAGGGTGAAGGATGCTGGGACGTTCCCTGACGAGAAACTCGTCAGGGTTTTTTGTGTGCCGTTCCTCACGACGGCGGGTGTCTGCTTCCCGCCAGAGTGCCTCCGCGCGCCAGACCGCTCACGCCGCTGGCCGCCCTCATCCAGGTCGCTTCATCCTCGTCACCGGTGGGACGAGAAGCGGGAAGAGCCGCTTCGCGGTCCATCTGGCGAGGCGGTTTGGCCGTCGGGTCGTCTACATCGCGACCTGCAACGTGGCTGACGCCGACGCAGAGATGCGGCAGCGCATCGCCCGTCATCAGCTCGACCGGCCCAGGTCGTGGCGCACCGTCGAGCATCCGCCAGATCCCGCCCACACCCTCCGGCATCTCAAGGGAAAAGCCGCAGGGGCCATCCTCGACTGTTTAACGATGTACGTCTCTGCGCGCTTGGTCCGGGGCGACTCGGATGCCGTGATCGCGCAGAACGTTCGCCGGCTCTGCGACGCCATTCGTCGCGTGTCGTATCCAGTGATTGTCATCACGAATGAAGTCGGCTCCAGCGTGGTGCCGGACCATCCCCTGGGGCGACGCTTCCGGGATCTCGCGGGTCTCGCCAACCAGATCGCGGCGAGCTGCGCAGACGACGTGGTCCTCATGGTCGCGGGGATTCCCCTGCGAGTCAAAGGCGAAGGAGTCCTCCTCGATGGTCATGCCAGAGCGACTTGAACTCGACATCCAGATTGATGACGTGGACGACGGGCTGATGCGCCAGGCGCAAGCCAGGCTCGATCAGTTGACGAAGCCGCTCGGCAGCCTCGGGCGCTTGGAGGTCGTGGCCAAGCAGATCGTGGGGATGACGCGCACCCTGAGGCCGCGCCTCGCCGACAAAGTCATCATCACGATGGCCGCGGACCACGGCGTCGTCGCAGAAGGGGTCAGCGCCTACCCGCAGGCGGTCACCGAGCAGATGGTGTACAACTTTCTGCGCGGCGGCGCGGGGATCAACGTGCTGGCTCGGCACGTCGGGGCGCGCGTCGTGGTCATCGATATGGGCGTGGCGGCGGATCTCGCACCGCATCCGCATCTCGTCCAGCGGAAGATCAGACGCGGAACGGCCAACATGGCCACCGGTCCCGCGATGACGCACGAGGACGCGCGCGCCGCGATGCGGGCGGGGATGGAGTTGGTGGGTCGTGAAATCGACCGCGGCGCGGACATCATCGGCACAGGCGACATGGGCATCGGCAACACCACGGCCTCAAGCGCCATCGCGGCGGTCTTGACCGCCTCACCCGTCAGCCGGGTGACCGGGCGGGGCACCGGGATTGATGACACGACGTATGCGAAGAAAGTGGCGGTGATCCAGCGGGCCCTGGACGTCAACCGCCCCGACCCGGCTGATCCGCTCGACGTGGTCGCGAAGATCGGTGGGTTTGAAATCGCAGGGCTGGTCGGGGTGATGGTGGGCGGTGCACAGGCCCATCGGCCAGTGGTGATCGACGGGTTTATCTCAGGCGCCGCTGCGTTGGTTGCTGTCGCCCTGCAGCCGCAGGTACGTGCCTATCTCATCGCCGCCCACCGCTCTCAGGAGCCAGGCCACCGCGTGACGCTGGATTTCTTGAAGTTACAGCCGCTCTTAGACCTTGACCTGCGGCTTGGGGAAGGCACCGGGGCTGCCCTGGCGATGTCGATCATCGACGCGGCCTGCAAGATTCTCACCGAGATGGCGACCTTTGAAGAGGCGGGTGTCGCGCGCCAGGTGGGATGAGGCGGTTCTGGATCGCGATGGGATTCTTGACGATGTTACCGGTTGGCCCTCGAGGGGAGATCGCCGAGAGAGATCTTGGCGGCTCCTTCCTCTGGTTCCCGCTGGTGGGCCTGGTGATCGGCGCAGGGCTGGCCGGGGTGCACCAGGTGCTCTCGCCGGTCTTTCCGCGGCTCCTCGTCGGGGCCTGCGTGCTGCTCGCCTGGATCGCCCTGACCGGTGCCCTCCACCTCGATGGCCTGGCCGATGTCAGCGACGGGCTGTACGGTCGTCGCACCCGAGACGAGCGGCTGCGGATCATGAAGGACCCGCACGTCGGGGCCATGGCGGTGGTCGCCATCACCGGGATCCTCATCCTGAAGTTTTCGCTGTTGAGCAGCCTCCCCTCGGCCGGCATGACGCGCGCGCTCCTCATCGCCCCGTGCCTCGGGCGCTACGTGATGGTTCTGCTGGGCTCAACCCTGCCGTCGGCGCGGGCCGGGGAAGGCACGGCCGGGCCGTTTGTGCGGGGTGTGTCAATCCGCGCGTTCATCGGCGCGACGGCGTTCTCGGTCGTGATCTCCGGGTGGCTCTTGGGATCGATGGGTCTGGCGTTCTTTGTGATGGCGCTCATCGCCGCCCTCATGATGCGGGTGGTGTTCCACCGCGCCTTCGGTGGGATCACGGGTGATGCCTTGGGGGCCAGTGGCGAAGTGACTGAAGTGTTGGTCTTGCTGGCCCTCGCGTTCGCGAGGAGCTGATTCGGTATGCTGCAGACGCTTGCGCGGACGCGGATCCACGGGGGCAACCGATGGGAGCTGATGCGTCAACACGGCTTCTCGAACGATGAGATCCTTGACTTCAGCGTTGACGTCAACCCCCTCGGCTTTCCGGCATCCGTCCGTTCCGTGATCCTCGAGCACGTGGACGAGATCCGTTGCTACCCGGACCCGGCTGCCACAGCGCTCCGGGAGGCGATCGCGGCCTCCCACCACATCCCCCCTGAGACCGTCCTGCCCGGAAACGGCGCCGCCGAACTGATCAACCTGGTGGTGCAGTACCGCCTCTCTGCCGCCGGCCTGCCCCTCGGTGGCGGTCGACAGGTCGCCGGACGTCGACAGGCCGGTCGGCCCTCGAGGGCGCTGATCGTCGTGCCGACCTTTGGCGAATATGAGTGGGCGATCGAGCACGCGGGCGCGAGCCCGCTGTTCATGCCCACGCGGGACGCCGAGGGGTTTCGCCTCGCCGTCGGTCGGCAGGAGTGGCCGCGGCTCCTGGACGGTGTGGACCTGATGTTCCTGTGCAATCCGAATAACCCAACCGGCGTGATGATGTCCAGGGCTGACGTGCTGGAGATCGCCCACCAGTGTCATGAGGCCGGAACCCTGCTGGTCATCGATGAGGCCTTCGTGGAGTGTGTGGGGTGTCCGGATGAGGTGAGCGTGATCCCCGACGCGATCGACTTGGGTCACATCGTCCTGCGGTCCCTGACGAAGTGCTTTGCGATGCCCGGCTTGCGCCTCGGCTATCTCGCGGCCCAGCCCTCGATGGTCGAGGATCTGCGCGCCCTTCAGCCGGCCTGGCCGCTCAACACGTTCGCGCTCGAGGTTGGGATCGAGCTGTTCAAGGAAACGGCGTACGCCGCTCGCTCACGATCGGTGGTCGCCGAGTGGCGCGGCGAATTCCAGCGCGCGCTGCGCACCATCCCCGGGCTGCACCCGTTCCCTTCAGCGGCGAACTTCATCCTCTGCAAGCTCACGTTCTCCACGCTCACCTCATCGGACCTCTGCGAGCGCTTGGCTCATCACGCGATCCTCATTCGCAACTGCGACAGCTTCACGGGCCTGGAGCCTGGCCGGTTCATTCGTCTGGCCGTGAGAACGCGCACGGAGAACCACCGACTCCTTGCGGTGCTCCGCGAGGTCTTACGAGATGTCGGCTAAAACCCTCATGGTGCAGGGGACCGGGTCCTACGTGGGCAAGAGCCTGCTGACGGCGGCCCTCTGTCGCATCTTCACACAGGACGGGTTTCGCGTGCGGCCCTTCAAGGCGCAGAACATGTCCAACAACGCCTTCGTGACAAAGGAAGGCGGGGAAATCGGCCGGGCGCAGGCCGAACAGGCGAAGGCATGCGGTGTTGAGCCTTCCGTCCTCATGAATCCGATTCTGCTGAAACCCACGACAGACGTCGGCGCCCAGGTGATCGTGCTCGGCAAAGCGATGGGGATGATGCATGCGCAAGAGTACCAGGCCTTCACACCGCACCTGCAATCGACCGTGACGCACGCCCTCAATCAGCTGATGGAGCAAGCGGACATTGTGATCATCGAAGGCGCAGGAAGTCCTGCGGAGATCAACTTAAAAGAGGGCGATTTGGTCAACATGTGGATCGCCAAGCACGCGCGGGCCAATGTCCTCTTGGTCGGCAATATCGACTGGGGCGGTGTCTTTGCGCAGTTCGTGGGCACGATGGAGCTGCTCGATCACGAGGAGCGTGGTCTTGTGCGCGGGTTTCTCATCAACAAGTTTCGCGGCGACAAGACCCTCCTGGACTCCGGGATCCGATGGCTCGAAGAGCGCTGTGGGCGGCCCGTCATGGGCGTGATTCCCTATTTCCCTGACGTGGAATTGCTTGAAGAGGACTCCGTGCCGGAGCAGAAACGCGGTGTCCGAGTCTCTGACGATCAGATCAGGATTGAGGTCATTGACTTGCCTCGGATCAGCAACGTGACCGACTTTGCACCCCTTGAACGAGAACCCCAGGTCTCTCTCCGGTATCTCGACCGGCCCCCCGCTGATGGATCGTTGCCAGACTGCGTCATCCTTCCCGGTTCAAAAAGTACCGTGGCTGATCTGGCGTTCGTCAGACAGCGTGGGCTCGACCGCTATCTGAACCAGTGCGCAGAGGCGGGCCGCGAGATCATCGGCGTCTGCGGTGGATTTCAAATGTTGGGTCAGCAGATCCTGGACCCTGGTCAGGTGGAAGCCATGGTCAGTTCCATGCCTGGGCTGGGCCTGTTGCCAGTGGTCACGACATTTGAGAAAGAGAAGCTGACAGCTCAAGTGCGCGGCGTCCATCTGGAAAGTCAGCTTCCGATTTCCGGCTACGAGATCCACATGGGTCGTATGCGCGAACTCCGCGATGACCGTCCAGTGTTCAAGTTGATTGGACGTGAGTCGGATCCGCAGGGGTATGCGGATGGGGCGCAATCGTCAGACGGCCGGATTTGGGGCACCCATGTGCACGGGCTCTTCGATGGTGAGGCCTTTCGTCGTTGGTGGCTGAATCGGCTACGGCAACGCCGTGGACTTGCGACGCTCCCTGAGGCGTCGAGCTCATCGTCAGACGACGTGTATGATCGGCTGGCAAACGCCGTGCGGCCGCACCTCGATCTCAAGGCGATCCATCGCATCCTTGGTCTCTAATGGGCGAGTATTCGCTTCCAACATTAGCTGCGGCGTATGGCGCGGATCTCCTGCTTGGCGATCCGCCGTGGTTTCCCCATCCGGTTCGCGGCATGGGTCTGGCGATTGCCTGGGGCGAGCGCATCCTGCGCCGACTCATCTCCTGGGAGCGGTTGGCCGGCGTGGTGCTCGTGGCCGCTGTCGTCGGCGCAAGCTATGGCGCTGCCTGGTGGCTGCTGCGGACGGCCGCATCGTCTTCGGCGGCCGGGGGCTTCGCGGCCAGCGTCGTGCTGTTGTTCAGCTGCCTCTCGACGAGGGATCTCGCCGTTGAAAGCCGCAGCGTCCTCAGAGCGCTTGAAGCCGGTGATCTTGGATTGGCGCGCAACCAGGTGGCCAGGATCGTTGGACGAGACACGCACGCCCTGGATGTCTCAGCAGTCGTGCGCGCCACCGTCGAGACGATCGCCGAGAGCACCTTGGACGGCATCCTCTCGCCGCTTTTTTATTTCGTCCTCGGCGGCGTGCCGCTGGCGGTCGCGTATAAAGCAGTCAACACGCTCGACTCGATGATCGGGCACCGCTCCGCTCGGTACATTCGGTTCGGGTGGGCGGCGGCGACGCTCGATACCGCGGCGAACTGGGTTCCGGCGCGCGGCTCCGCAGCCCTCTTTGCGGCGGCCGCGTGGCTGTGCCGCTTCCGAGCGGCGGCGAGCTGGCGCTGCGCGTGGCGAGACGGGAGCGGCGGCCCAGTCCCCAACGCCGGCATCCCGGAGGCCGCGATGGCTGGGGCGTTGGGGGTTCGATTGGGCGGCGTGAACTGGTATGAGGGAAGGGCGATCGACATGCCCTTGATGGGCGATCCCATCAGCCCTTTAGAGCCACAGCGAATCCGAGAGGCGATCCGGATCATGTGTGCCTGTTCGATCGTGGCGTGGCTGGTGGCCATGGGGGCACTCCTCGTGAGGAGCCGATGGTGAGGATTCCGCGGATCCTTATTGCCGGGACCCATAGCGGGGTGGGGAAGACGACCGTCGCGGTCGGCGTGATGGCCGCGCTCGTGAAACGCGGGATGACGGTGCAGGCATTCAAAGTCGGACCCGACTACATCGATCCGAGTTATCACACGCAGGTGACGGGGCGTGTTTCGCGCAACCTCGATACCTGGCTTCTGAAGGACACGTTGGTGGGCGGGGTGTTCCAGGACGCGTTGGTCGGTGCCCAGGTCGCCGTGATCGAAGGGGTCATGGGGTTGTTTGACGGTCATGCGAGCACGAGTGATCGTGGGAGCACGGCCGAGCTGGCCAAGTTGCTCCAGGTCCCCGTCATCCTCGTCGTGGATGCGAGAAGCATGGCGCGATCAGCCGCCGCCCTCGTGCAGGGCTACTGCAGGTTTGACCCTCGCGTGCGCATCGCCGGTGTCATCTTCAACCACGTCAGGGGGCACCACTTCCAGTTGCTCCGCGACGCCTTGCAGCGCTACACGCGCTGCCCGGCGCTCGGCTACCTGCCCCCCGATCCTGAGCTGGCGATTCCTGAGCGTCATCTGGGCCTGGTCCCGGCTCAGGAGGATCCGACCCTGTCTCGCATCCAGGAGCGGCTCGTCACCATCATGACACGGTCGATCGACCTGGAACAGCTCATGCAGATCGCCACGTCAGCCCCGCCGCTTCCGCGCATGCCGCTTCCACACCGGGGACACGACGCACGGCTCGGGACGCCCACCATCGGCGTGGCGCGGGACCGCGCATTCCATTTCTACTATCAGGAGAACCTGGACCTCCTGCGACGCTTGGGTGCCGAACTGATCGAATTCAGCCCCCTGGCGGATGCCCACGTGCCGTGCGGGCTCGATGGGTTGTACCTCGGCGGTGGATTCCCTGAGGTCTTCGCAGGTGCGCTGGCCCAGAACACATCGCTGCGCCGCGAGATCAAGGAGGCGGTTGAGGCGGGCCTGCCGACCTACGCGGAGTGCGGGGGGCTCATGTATCTCGCGGAGCACTTGGTCGACACGCAGGGCCGTCGGCACCCCATGGTTGGGGTGCTCCCAGGGACGATTCAGATGACCGATCGGCTGCAGCATTTCGGCTACGTCACGCTGATTCCCAGACGAGATACGATCTTGGCGAAAGCGGACGATTCCATCAAAGGCCATGAGTTTCACTATTCCGTCTGGGACTACCAAGTGCCGTCCGGGCAAGCCGCGTACACGGCGGTCAAGCGGCGTGAGAGGCGACGGCTCGAGGGTCTTGCGCATGGCAACTTATTGGCCTCATACGTCCACGTGCATTTTTTGACCAACGTTCGATGGGCGAGCGGCTTTGTCGCGTCGGCCCAACGTTTCCGCCACACAACACGGCGGACCCGCCAATCACTTTGGCGGGGGAAGACGCGCCGAGCAGCGGAGCTCGGTGCTGTGCGATGACGTGTCGATTGCCGGATCAATGCCGGGAAGCCTGTGACCTCACTTCGGGTGGGGAAGTCAGGCGCTGCCCCGCAACTGTAGCCCCCATACGTCGTGCTCTGAGCTGACAGCCACTGCCCAGCACTAATTTTCTGAAGTTGGAGTCTGGAAAATTAGTGCTGGGTGGGAAGGCGCTCAGAAGGGGGAAGCCAGGAGACCGATTGATCCGGTCAGGAAATCCCTTGGCTCTTTCCGAGGGGAAAGGGGAACAGATGCGGGTTCGATGGATCTTGTGTGCGATCGTGATAGTCGGCGGGACAATCGGCACGTCGTATGCCGAGGAGACTGCGCAGATGGAAGAGGTGGTGGTGACTGCCACCAGGGCAAGCCTGCCGAAGCGAAAAGTGACGAAGTCGGTGAGTGTCGTCACTGCCGATCAGATTCAGCGCGAGGGAGATAACACGGTCTTGGAAGCGCTTCGCAATGTTCCGGGCGTTTTCGTCAGGCAAAGCGGAGCGATCGGCCGCACCACGGCGGCGGTCATCCGCGGGACAACGGATAAACAGGTGCTCGTGTTGCTCGATGGGGTGAAGGTGAGCAGCCCGACGCTCGGCAGTTTCAATTTTGCGACGCTGCCATCTGACTTCATCGACCGAATCGAGGTGTTACGCGGATCAGCCAGCACCCTGTATGGATCCGACGCGATCGGCGGGGTCATCAACATCCTCACCAAGCGCGGTCAGGGGCCGATGCACACCAGCTTCCAGCACGAGTTTGGGACCCTGCGGACGTTCCGGGAGACGCTGGCGAACCAAGCGGAGCTCGGGCCGATTCGCTACCACCTGGGTGTGTCCCGCATTGACAGTCGGGGCCTGAGCACCGGGGATCGTGTCCACGTGACCCACGTGGCCACGACCGCCAGCGCGCAACTGGCCAAGCGGCTCAGCGTGGATTTTTCCCTGAACAACAACGACTCCAATGTTGGAATCGATGACGGGGCCTTTCGCCCTGATCCAAATCGGTTCCTTGAGCATGAGCACTTGGCGTTGAGCGCAGGGCTGAAGGCGACACCGATCGATCCCCTGGAACAGGAGCTGCGGTTTTCGTTGAATACGGATGATACGTTGGATGTCGACCTCGCTGATCCAGGGACCACCCAAAAGACGACGAAAAGCCGTATCAACACCAATCGCCTGGCCTTGGAGTCGCTCACCCGGGTCAACCTCAGTGCCCTGGGGGTATTGACCGGAGGGTTTGAGCTGCAAAACGATCAGGCCAAGAGCATCAACAACTTTACGGAGACGGTGCCCATCCGGGCCTGGTTTGTTGAGCACCAGGTTGAGCTGATGGACCGCCTGACGCTGTTGGGCGGAGTCCGGCGGACGCGCCACCATTTGTTCGGAAGCCAAACCACGACCGAGGCGTCGGCGTCCTACCGCATCCCGGTGATCGAGACGCGCCTGCGGGGGAACTTTAGCCAAGGCTTTCGGGCGCCGAACCTGAACGAGCTGTTTTTCCCCAACTTCGGCAACCCGGCTCTCCAGCCTGAGAAAAGCCAGACCTTTGAAATGGGGGTGAGCCAGGAGACTTGGCACGGGCGGCTTGGTGGTGAGCTAACGTGGTACGACACCCGGGTCCGTCAACTGATCCAGTCCGTGCAGGTCGACCCGACCACCTTCCAAGCCCAAAACCTGAATCGGGTTCGGATGGATGGTCTCGAACTGGAAGCTCATCTGACGCCAATCGATGGGCTCCGGCTCTCAGGGACCTGGACCTATACCAACGCGAGACAAGAACCTTCGAAGGTGAAACTGACCCGTATTCCAAAGCATACCGTCGGGCTCAATGTGGGCTACGACTTTCTCAAGCGGTGGCGGCTGAACGTCAACGCGACCCTGGTCGGCGATCGACGCGAAAGTCCGGGAACAAGTTTCGAGCAGCGCACCAAGCACTACGCGAAGCTTGACGGGATGCTGTCGTGCCAGGTCACGAAGGTCTTCCAGGTGTATGGACACATCGAGAATCTCTTGGATCAGCACTATAGCGAGGTCCTGGGCTTTCCATCGCCAGGGACGTTGTTCTTCATTGGCGGCAAGGTGGAGATCTAACCCACATCCACATCATGGAGACCGGCTTGCAGCACCCCATCTACGAGGTCATCTTCGGCCGACGGGATGTGCGACGATTCCGATCAGAGCCCATCCCAGACCCGGTGTTATACCACCTCCTGCTGGCTGCTCACCATGGCCCATCGGTGGGTTTCATGCAACCCTGGAACTTCATCGTGGTCCGCGATCCCCAGGTGAAGGCCCAGGTCAAGCGGGCATTCCAGGAGGAAAATGCCAGGGCAGCTCGCCACCATCGTGGTCAACGGCGCGTCCTGTATGACAGCCTGAAGCTGGAAGGCATCCTCGAAGCCCCGATCAACCTGTGCGTCACGTGCGACCGATCACGGTTTGGGCCGCATGTGCTGGGACGAAACAGCATGCCAGAGACCGATCTGTTCAGCACCTGTTGTGCCATTCAAAACCTGTGGCTGGCTGCATACGCTGAGGGGATCGGGGTGGGCTGGGTGAGCATCCTTCAGGTCGATCAGCTACGGCGAGTGTTGCGCATCCCACGACGGATTGTCCCTGTTGCGTACCTCTGCATCGGCTATCCAGAAGCCTTCCTGCCGAAGCCGGAATTAGAGCTCGTCGGCTGGGCACCGCGCCTATCGTTGAATGGGCTGATCTTCGCTGACCAGTGGGGCCGGCGGGATGAGACGATCGCCACATGTGCAGGTGGGTGCGGGGAATCCGACAGCCCACATCCTCCATGGAAAGGAGCCTGAGCAGATGTTGATGGATTACGTTCAGCGAGGTGGCCCGGTGATGTACCCGCTGGTGGCCTGCTCCATCGCGGCCTTCACGGTCGTCACTGAGCGGTTGCTCTTTTGGATCCGAATGCGACGGGCCGAAGAGCCTGACAAGGTGGCGGAGTGCCTTCAGCTGGCTCGAGAAGGGCGCTATCAGGAGGCGAGCGAGCTCGCGGACGCTTCGTCAGATCCGCGCCTGCGCGTGTTGGCTCGCGGGATCGCCGATCGCGACGTGACCCCGAACCTGTCGATGGAGCGACAGGCAAAGGAAGAACTCAACCGCATGAGTCACTACCTCGCTGTCCTCGATACGATGATTACGGTGGCGCCGCTCTTGGGGATTTACGGCACGCTCACCGGTATCATTCGGGCGTTCGACGCCTTGAGCGCTGGCGGCCTGCCGGATCCTCGCTTGGTTGGGGCAGGGATCGCCGAGGCGCTGATCACGACGATCGCGGGCCTGACCATCGCCATCCCAGGGATTCTCTGCTACAACCATTTGGTCCGCCGGGTCGAGCGGGCGACGCAGGAGCTGGAGCAACACGCAACGGCCTTAGAGCTCGTCCTTGAACAGCGCCGACGGAGTGAGCCAACGGAGCTCGTCCTCCGATGACTCTCGCGCGTCCTGCCATCCGCAAAGCGCATATCGAGATGGTGCCGCTGATCGACTCGTTCTTTTTGCTGCTCGCGTTCTTTATCTCCAGCGTGTTATCCCTCTCGATGATCGGTGGCCTGCCTATTGAGCTTCCTTCGGTGGCGAAGACGGTGAAACTTGACCCCAAGGATCTCGTGGTCATTACCGTCACCCGCGACAGACAGCTTCAGCTTGACGGCCAGGCAGTCAGCCTCAGCGGCATGACGGCGCGATTGAAGGCAGATCCGCGTGCGGCGTCACTGCGCATTGCCGTGAGAGCAGACCGCCTCGTTTCTGCAGGCCAACTGCTTGAGGTGCTGGGCGCAGTCCGAGGGGCTGGCGTGCATCGAGTCGGGTTGATCGCCAACCCGACTGCTGAGCCGTCGTTGCCATGACCGGCGACCTTCGGACCGCGGCGCTGCTTGCCGTCGCCTTCCATGGTGTGCTCTTGTTTCCAGGCTGGGCTGTCCGACCGGCGTCGGTCGATGTGGAGCGTGGCCCGGTGAGCTTTGAAGTGGAGCTGTTTTCGGAGGCCCAGATGACACCGTCTGAGGCGGCAGAGCACGTCTCTGCGCCAACAGCCGCGCCTGAAGAGGCGCCGTGGCTACCGGATCAGCTCAAGCCGCCTGTGGCCCAGCGGCCTTCGCTGGATGCTCAAGCTGGACATGGGGCATTGATGCACGTCCAACCTCATGGAGCGGGCAACCGGCCTCCGGCGTACCCTTGGCTTGCCCGAATACGCGGCTGGGAGGGAACGGTCGTATTGCGGGTCCGTGTTGAGGCCGATGGCCATCCGAGCGCGGTACGGATTGTCGACAGTTCCGGGTATGCCGCGCTCGATACGGCTGCTCAGGGGGCGATTCAGGAATGGAGCTTTGCACCGGCTCGACAGGGCGGTCGTGCGGTCCGGTCAGAGGTGGAGTTGCCGATACGGTTTCAGCTCACGTCGTCGAAGGACGATGGGCCATGACTCATCGTCGCACTCCCAACAATCCGTGGCTGTACGGATGGTGTCTAGAAGCTGTTTCAAAACCGCCTCGCATTGCGGATTGGGGATTGCGAATTGCGGATTGGATGACGAGCAAATCCGCAATCGAAAATCCGAAATCCGCGATCCCTTCGGTTTTGAGATGGGCTCTCGTCTCTCTGCTCATGCCAATCTGCTGGGCGGCTCCCGAATCCAAGGAGGCCGAACCCCAGCGGTTCCCCGTTGTGGTGCGGGTCGATTTTGGTGCAGCCGGCAAGCCGGCACGTGAAGCACAGCTGTTTGTGGACAGCGGATCGACCCCGAAAGACGTCGTCTCTCTCCTCTTTCCAATCGAGAGTGACGCCATCTGCTGCAACACCAGAGAGGTGGCCGCGATCGACGGGATCCGAGCCGATCCGGAGAAAAATCGTTGGTGGACCTGTCGGATCAACGGGGCTTCGAACATCGGTCCGTTTCGGACGGAGCTGAAGCCACAGGACTGGGTGGAATGGATCTATCGCGAGCAACAGCAATAGCGGGTATGATACTTGGAGTGGCACCAGCCTGTCTCGCTGGTGAGGTCCAGGGCGTTGTGCGCTTGGAAGGCGTGGTGCCTTCGCCGATGACCATCACGATTGAGCCTGACCGCGGGAATCACTCGACCGAAGGCTGCGGCAGCCTCACCAGGCGGTCTCAGCAATTACTCGTCGATCCTCAAGGAGGGGTTCAGAACGCCGTGGTCTGGGTTGAGACGTCGGCTGAATCAGCGGATCATCCTGCAGGGGAGACGGTCGTGCTGACCCAGCACGAGTGCGAGTTCGATCCCCATGTGGTGGTTGTGCCGTCCGGCATGATGCTGTCGATCAGCAACGCCGATCCTCTCCTGCACAACATCCGGATCTTCCGCGGGATCGATCGACTGGTGGAGGAGTGGCAGCATCCTCACGCTGGTGATCTCCTCATGCGCTTCCCAGCGCCAGGGCGTTATCTTGTTCGGTGCGGGGTCCATTCATGGATGTATGCCTGGGTGATCGCAGCGGAACATCGTTACTATGCCGTGACCGATGCCCATGGGCAGTTTCGCTTCTCGGAGGCGCCCGTTGGGCTTCAGACGCTCTACGTGTGGCACGAGATCTTAGGAGAACAGCAGCAGCGGATTCGTGTGAGGGCAGGCCGGTCGTTCGTCGCGATCCGGTTTGCTCAACGGGGGAGGGAGGAATGACCGTGGCAGGCTTCGTGTTGGCGGTGATCTCTGGCGTGGTGGCGGGGCGATTTCACCATACGGTTGGGATCGCACCGATCTTGGCTGGGTTGCTGTGTGTGTCTTGCTTTTTGCGCCGGCGGGACGTAGCGATCGTCGGAGTTGGCGCCGTGCTGATTCGGGACCTCATGGGCCTGTGGGGGTGGTTTACGCTCGTCCGCCTCATTGCGATCCTCAGCGTGATCGGCGTGATCCAGTTGTTCCGGGTCCGGCCGACGCTGCGATCGTTGCTCATCGGGCTCGGGGTCTCTTCACCCGTGTACCACTTCATCTTGGCGACGGGCGACTGGCTCACGCGCGCCTGTTCGCAAGCGCCGCTCACGAGCCAAGGGTTCTGGACAACGCTCACAACCGCGGTGCCCTATTTCCAGCGTTCACTGATCAGCGACCTGCTCTTCACCAGCGCGTTCCTCGGTCTCTATACTTTCGCCGGCTACCTCGTGGCGTTGCGCTGGCCGTCGGTGCTGCCCCAGCCGTCGGAAGGGTGAGCCCATGCGGATCTGTTCGTTCTTCTCCTCGGCCACTGAGCTGCTGTACGCCATCGGATTAGGCCGCTCCGTGGTCGGCCGGAGCGAGCACTGCGACTATCCTCTTGGCGCGCGCCGCAAGCCCATTGTGGTGCGCAGCCGGATCGCCTCCGATCGGCTCTCAAGCCGCGGGATCCACGAGGCGGTGGGGGAGCTCTGCCGGCGGGGCGAGCACCACTACGACATCGATGTCGCCCTGCTCACGCGCCTCCGACCGGATCTCGTGATCACGCAGGAGCTGTGCAACGTCTGCGCCGCCAGTCATTCGGAGGTCACCGAGGCGGTTCGGCAGCTCCCGACGACGCCACGGACGATTGCCGTCAACGCCACACGGTTCGATGAGATGTTTCACTCCATCGAAGCCTTGGGGCGCGCCACCGGACGAACGCGCCAGGCGGAGGCGCTGAGCCGCCGTCTGCGTCGGGACGTTGAAGCGATCCGGCGCCGCGCGGCTTCGGTCAAGACCAGACCGCGGGTGTGGTGCGCGGAGTGGCTCGAACCGCTGATGTCGGCCGGGCACTGGATTCCGGAGATGGTCGCGATGGCGGGCGGCATCGACGGGTTGGGGCGCGTCGGAAAAGATTCCGTGCCGATGCCCTGGGAGGACATCCGTCGCTACGACCCGGACGTCATCCTCGTGATGCCCTGTTCCTTCTCCATTGCCCGCACGGTGAAGGAATTCCCGTTGCTCTCGCAGCGCCCCGGATGGCAGGACGTCAGCGCCGTGAAGGCGGGCCGGGTCATTGCGGTCCAAACCTCCTTCTTCCATCGTCCCGGGCCCCGCCTCGTTAAAGGATTGCGGCTCATGGCATCACTCTTCCATCCTGAGCGCTTCCCACGGCCTGCCGTCTCCCAGGCGAAGGCGTTCGCGTAAGGGCATGGCCTGGACCCCGGAAGACCGCGCTCCGCGAGCCTATCAGGAACGCGCCACGGCAGCCCGCAAAGGGCTCCTCATCGTCTACACCGGGGAGGGTAAGGGCAAGACCACCGCGGCGCTGGGTCTGGTCTTCCGCGCCCTGGGCCGGAAGCACCGCGTGGCCGTCGTGCAGTTCATCAAGGGACAGTGGAAGACCGGCGAAGCACTGATGGCGAAGGAGCTGGCGGGGCGGGTCGACTGGTTCTCGATGGGCGACGGGTTCACTTGGATCACCCAAAACTTTGAGCAGGACGTCGCCAGCGCGCGCCGCGCGTGGGCCAAATGCCTTGAGCTCATGATGGATGAGCGCTACCAGATCGTCATCTTTGACGAGCTGAACTACGTGATCAAGTACAACTTCCTGTCCGTCGAGGAAGTCCTCGAGGGGCTCAGGCGCAAGCCGCCCCGGACGCACGTGGTGATCACGGGCCGCGACGCCCCGGCGGGGTTGATCGCCGTCGCCGACCTCGTGACGGAGATGCGCGAGGTCAAACATCCCTACGCCGCAGGCATCAAGGCCCAGCCCGGGGTGGATTACTGATTGCCATGGGCCTACGTCAGGTCACCGCTCAGGAGCACGACAACGTCCAGATGGTGCAGCGGATCTACGCGGCGTTCGGGCGGGGGGACATCCCAGCCATCCTGCAGGCGCTTGCTCCCGACGTCGAGTGGATGATGTCCGGGTCCGCGGAGATCGCCTTTGCCGGCGCGCGGCAAGGCCGAGAGCAGGTGGTCGAATGCTTCACCGCGATCGCCCAGACGGTGGACGTGCTGCACTTTGAGCCGCAGGAGTTCATCGCCCAGGGCGACACCGTCGTCGTGCTGGGGGTCGAACAGTTGCGCGTCAAGGCCACCGGGAAGGTCGCGGAGAATCCGTGGGTCATGGCGTTCGCGTTTCGCAACGGCCAGGTCGTGAGGTTCCGCGAGTTCGACGATACCGGAGCACTCGCCGCCGCGTTTCGGCCTGGCTTAAAGGTCACATGACGCCACAACTTAGGGAGCGCAGCGAGCTAAGTTGTCGGGCGGAATGTGACCCCACACCCAGCGTTGGGGTGGTTCGGGCATGTCGGATGCGAGTGGGTGGAGGGAGTGCTTCCCAGCGAGCCAGGTCGTTTCTACCGCTGGGTGTGGGGTTCAATTCGCACCGCAACTTACGTCGCCCTGCGGGCTCCGTAAGGTTGCGTGCTCATTGAAGGAGGACAGGGCATGACCTCTGGGACGGGAGTACTGTTACTGGCAGCGATTGGGGGCTACTGGGTGTTGGAACGGGCGGCGACGCACAAGGATGGCCTGAAGAAGATCGGCCAGCTCCTCGGCGGTGCGATCATCCTCATCAGTCTCATCGGCGTCGCGTGCAAGGTGTGGTATGCGGCGGCGTGCCTAATGGGCGCATCGGGGAAGGGGGGGCTCTGCCCGTTCATGTCGTCGAGGCCCGCGTCGCCGCAGACGAAATGAGACGAGCCGGGCGATCGTGACGATGCGCCGAGGAGTATGGCTGGCCGCCGCCCTGCTTGGCGGCGCGGCGCTCGCCTCGGCTGGCACGATTGACACCGAGTTCCTGAAGCCGCCCTGGCCGCGGCAGGTGGTCCGGGAGTTCGAAGTGGGCCGCTACCCCGTGCGCTGGCGGCAGCGGGTCAGCCACCGCGATGGGTTGTTTGCCGGCGTTCGGTTCGAGGCCCCGCTCGGCCGTCAGGCGGTGTGGGACCGCGCGAACGACTACACTGATATCGGGCGGATCACCCCCGGCGTGCAGGCGGTGCGGTTCCTCGAGCGATCGCCGACTCGCCAAGTGATCCAGCTTGACGTCAAAATCCTCTGGAAGCTGTTCCAGTTGACGTTCGAGGTGGAGCAGGACCCGCCGAAGGAGATTCGGTTCCGGTGGGCCGATTCCCGATTCGGGGAGATGCGGGGGCTCTGCGTGTTCGAAGAGCCCACGCACCCTCCCGCCCCGGGAACCCCGGTCTCCACAGCGGTCGAGATGTCAACGTGGTTCAAACCGTCCAGGCCGGTGCCCTTGGGGCTGCTCCTCATCGTGGAGCGCATGACGCTGCTGCACGCGGTCAAGGACTTCCTGGCCTCGTGTGAGCAGCGAGCCCCGCGCATTCCCGGGCCGTCGTTGACACCCTGAAGGTGCTCTGCTAAAATCTGTACGTGCCAGCCCTGGATTTCACCAAGCTCAAGACCTATCCCGCCGGCTCTCGCAAAAGTAAGGTGAACTTCCAAGCCTTTGCGAGATTGTGCCGCAAGGGCGCGTCCTTCCGCCAGTTCTACGACTCCCTCCCGGACATCTTGGCGGCCAGCGAGTTTCGAGCGGTGGTGGAGGCGATCGTCGCCGCGCACAGGCGGCGCAAGACCGTGCTGTGGATGTTCGGGGCGCACGTCATCAAGGTCGGCCTCTCACCGCTCCTCATCGAGCTCATCAGGCGCAAGGTGGTGACGGCGATCGCGATGAACGGCGCGGGGGTCATCCACGACTTCGAGCTGGCCTTCATGGGCTCGACGTCAGAGGACGTGGCAGCCGCACTCGCCGACGGCTCGTTCGGGATGGCCGAGGAGACGCACCGCTTCATCAACCGCGCGATCCGGGAGGGGGCGAAGAAGCGCTGGGGGCTTGGGCGGTCGGTGGGCGCCATGATCGCGAAGGGCCGCCTGCCGTATCGGAACCTGAGCCTGCTCGCGACCTGCCGCGAGCTCGGCGTGCCGGCGACGGTCCATGTGGCGATCGGGACTGACATCATCCACCAGCAATCGACCGCCGATGGCGCGGCGATCGGGCAGGCGTCGCTCGCCGATTTCCACACACTCGTCGGGGTCGTCTCGACGCTGGGCCAGGGCGGGGTGGTGGGCAATCTGGGCTCGGCGGTGATCCTGCCGGAGGTGTTCTTGAAGGCGGTGTCCATCTCGCGCAATCTGGGCCATGCCGTGAAGGAGTTCACGGCGTTCGATTTCGACATGATCCGGCACTACCGCCCGACGGAGAACGTCCTGAAGCGCCCGACGCTCCTGGGGGGGCGGGCGATCCACATCACCGGCCACCACGAGCTGATGATCCCGCTCCTCGTCCGCGCGATCATCGAGCAGCTCTAGCGCCTCAATCGGCGTTCGGATGTCGGTGACGTTGCCCGTCTCGTCGTTCGGCCACGTGGTTCGTCCCAGACGTAAGAGGCATGGGCTTGCGAACACCGTCACCGATTGACGAAACGCCTGCCTGTCGCGCCGAAGGTTAGGAAAGCGGACTCATTGCGCGGCGCAGGCAGGGGCCACGTCACCAACGACCGTCACCGACCCCGCCATCGGGCCACGGCCTCTGGCCGTGGGCCCGTCGGGTTCGCTGCAGCGAACGGGTGGGGGGA
>Ga0209515_10001461_pt1 | contig 39493 bp, 42 predicted proteins | sample Subgroupgradi54m_FD_187454 | JGI IMG/M metagenome (GOLD analysis project Ga0209515, IMG submission 187454) | Subsurface groundwater microbial communities from S. Glens Falls, New York, USA - GMW60B uncontaminated upgradient, 5.4 m (SPAdes)... ... | reverse complement strand
AGCGATTTCTTTCCTATTTGCTCTTGCAAGCTTAGTGACTTTTTTCTTGTCACTTCACATCACGAAATACATTAGACGCTTTCATACCTATAGCTTTACTCAAGGCGCAGTGGCAAGTCAAATCATCATCACTATAGCGCTTGCATTTACACAGTCACCAATATTGCTTGCTATTTTCTTCATCTCTCACTTTGTACTTACTTCTGTGCTGTATGTTTCCATCAATACCTTCGTCGAACGATTTAGTCCTCATCATGAGACAGGCACTATACGCGGCATGTTCCTTACCATACTTAATTTAGGAATTCTCATCTCTCCTTTCTTTGGCGGAGCCATTCTAGAACGAGGTGGGTACCAAACGCTCTATATAGTATCAGCGCTTATTCTAATTCCTTTTATGTTCCTTCTTCATCGCTTCATGCAGCATATGCCAGAACCACAGTATTCTAAAATAGAACTCATAGAAGCATTTAAAACTGGCTGGAAAAACAAAGACATACGCATCACACTTATCGCATTATTTCTCCTTGAATCCTTCTACGCAATAATGGTGATTTACTCACCTATGTACCTTATGACCCAAGGTATTAGCCTTCCACTGTATTTAACTGCAATACTCCCAGTTGCACTTCTTCCTTTAGTATTGATGCCATACGAGCTTGGCATCCTGGCAGACACAAGACTAGGAGAAAAGGAACTGCTCATCGCCGGACTTTTGATTATGAGCTTGTTCTCGCTCTTTATTGCAATTACATCAACAAGTAACATTATTGTCTGGATACTCCTTTTCTTCTTTTCTCGCGTCGGTGCAGCACTTGTCGAAACAATGACCTTTACCTATTATTTCAAAAAAATAAAAAGTTCAGATATTGGCCTAATCACCCTCTTTAGCAATGTCCGCTCGATGGCCGTGGTTGTCGCACCTTGTGTTGGAATCTTTCTGACTCCATTTATGAGTGTCTATCCAGGAATTATATTTATCATGCTTTCACTGGTACTTCTCTATGGAGCACTGCAGACGTTTTCTCTTCACGATACTCGTTAATTATTTATATTTTATTTATGCAAAAATTTATTGTCACAGAAAAAGAACCTATTAGATTAAACGCACACCTCTCTTCAATTGGAGTTGCTTCTCGTCGCTCAACCGACACTCTTATAGAAAAAAAGAAAGTTGCCGTGAACGGGAAAGTTGCCACGTTAGGTGAAAAAGTGAAGAAAGGAGATATTATTACTATTCAAACCGAAGTACAGACATACAGTTATATTTTGTACTATAAACCTAAAGGTGAAGTAACTGATCTACTTCCCAAGTATCCATCACTACATCCACTTGGGCGACTAGACAAAGAAAGTGAGGGACTCCTTTTGTACACAAATGACTACAGACTAAACGAAGCATTACTCCACCCAACGAAAGGCAATGAACGTGAATACTCAGTCACAGTACGAGAGCAAATGACTCCCCGAGTAAAACGACTTTTAGAATTAGGCATCACCACACAGGAAACCACCTACAAAAAGGCAGCGCGCGTAGTAATTCATGACAATAAACACACGCTTTCGATTATACTCACCGAAGGCAAAAAACATGAAATTAGACGAATGCTTAATGCGCTCAATCTCACTATTATGTCATTAAAACGCACGCGTATTCTGTTTCTTACTATAGGCAAGCTCAAGCCTGGAGAATCTAGACCTCTTACTGACCAAGAAACAAGTCACCTTCTTACTTTGACACTACAAGAAGCATAAATTATATTCTTTCAAGTTGTGGATAAAAAGTGCATATCACCCTTCTTTCTCCTGTACTTACCTTATATACTCATACTATATGCATTCCCTCCTCGCCACCGTTCTCCTCCTCTTGAGCAGATTCATCGGTGGTGGAGATACTCCTCCTCTTGAAGCAACAAGCACCTACGATTCTCTTCTTTCTACAGTTCAAGCACCAATCATTGATCTAGCACAAGGCACCAGCTTTTCTATTACAGCCAATAGCTCCTATGTGCTTACCAATAGTGTCATTCCACTTAAGCTCCAAGGAGGAACCGCACCGTATACCTTTACTGCCTCAGCTGGAAAGCTTGCTGGAAAGCTTCTCACACTTAAGATCGCAACTACTGCTATCTATTACCAAGCACCACAGAAAGAAGGAGTAGTCTCCATTACGGTCACTGACGGCAAGCACATCACCAAAGAACTCCGTCTTGCGGTAGTAAACAAACTTACGCTTCCTTCTGCTATTGTAAATATCCAAACAGGAAGAAGCTACACCATTACTCCAAATGGTGGTAAGGCGCCCTACAAATACAAAGTCATCTCAGGTCTAGGCACGCTAAACGGAAATGTAGTACAGACAAGCAGCACACAAGGGAAAACAAGAGTACAAGTGAGAGATTCACTTGATCAAGAGATCTATTTGGATATTATTGCAATCACCACAAGTATTAATACTGCCAATGCTACTCCAGTTGCAGTGATACAACCTACTACACCATCACTATTTCCTGTTGCTGCTACACCCACAGTAATTCCTGGCTTTTGTGGGAAAGCACACAATGAGACCTTTACCGACACTCCTACTACAAACCTCTGCATACGAGGACAAGCCTCTCATGTACAAGGAACTGGACCATGGACATGGAGCTGTGCTGGAACTAATGGTGGTACTACAGATTTCTGTAGTGCTGCAAAGTCCTCAACCATTCCTCCAGTAGTACCTCCTACTCCTGTTCCAGATCCTACACCTGCTCCTACTCCAATCCCTATTCCAACTCCTACTCCCGTGAATGGCTCTTGTGGAGCATCACACAATCAAACCTTCTCATCAATTCCTACTGCTAACTTCTGTACTACAGGATCCGTATCTTCTGTGTATGGAACTGGACCTTGGACATGGAGCTGTAATGGATCAAATGGTGGAACAAATGCAAGTTGCCAAGCGAATGTACAAGTAGTGGTAATACCACCACCGGTGCCACCACCAGTACCTATTCCTGATCCAGTTCCTACAGGACCTGTGTATTATGTATCTGATTGCGGAACAGGGTCAGTACCAAATTGTGTACCGGGGAATGATGGGAATACGGGGACGAGTACTGCTCAGGCATGGAAAACGTGTGACAAGGTTACCGCTAAATTCGGCAGTTTTGTAGCTGGTACCCAAATATTATTCGCTCGTGGTTCTGCCATGATTGGATGTAAACTTTATTTCTTGACTAACTTTAATAGTAGAGCAAACAACCCAATCCTCTTTGGCGCGTACACACCGACATGGGCTACAGGCAATGAAGGAAATCCAATTCTTAACGCAGTGCCGGGCGCGTATACACTTAGTTTGATGAATAGTGGTAACTCTTCACATGATGAAGGATATATTGTTCAAGATCTTCATCTCATTGGAAGTGGGGTCAATAACCCATTTGTGGCACTCGTTATTGGTAATGATGTTGATTATGTAACCGTAAGACGCCTAGAGATCGAAGAGTATTCTCTTGGTGTTCAGTGTATTGGGGGCACTGGAGCAGCGCTCAACACTGGATCTGATGGCAAATCAGAACACGTCAAGATACAAAATTCTAATATTCACCATATTCGTGGCATCGGCATCTTAGGAAGCTGCAATGATTTACTCATTGAGAATAACAGATTCGATAACATCGGCATCAATATGTTTGACCACAGTATGTACTTGTCGGGTTACGCGATAGGATCTACACATTATCCTGCAACGCAAAACATCATTCGTGGTAACACCGTCACCAACAACGACTCCTACTCAAGTATCACTGCACCTGCACCAACCCCTGGTGGATGTAGCGGCGTAGCACTTGTTATTCACGGTCAACAAGACGGCACACTTATTGAAAACAATACTTTCTATGAGCCGACCATACCTATAGTGGGTGGGGGTTGTTGGGGAATCTCAATTGACTCTGGATTGTATCCTTATGAGGAATACTTTAAAAATATGACGGTGCGTAACAATAACCTTATCAATTATGGTATGAGTATTGGAGTAGACCTCTGTAATACTTGTACTATAGAAAATAACAGTATTTACAGCGAAGTAACCGATGCGACCGGCATCGTTGCACCTTCAAAATATTTCAGCACCGTTGACCCTAAGAATGTTCTTAATACCGACAATAACATTACGATTCGCAACAACAGTCTCTATCTGAAAAATTCGAGAAATGGAACTTTTGCAATACGCTTAAGCCGCGATGGAACCAACCATACTGTAGTGTCTAATCTCATTTACTTTGGTGGAGGTACCACTGCTCAGAGTAGCTGTTTCTATACTGCAGGTCTTGCACCATCAGCATTTACTACATTTGATAACAACCTCTGTTATTATTCAGCAACTCCTGGCACATGGGACAATGTTCGCACCACGCTTACCGCTCAACAAGCTGCAGGACTTGATACACATTCAAAATCTAGTAATCCAAACCTAGTCCCTCCAACCTCTCCTACATACCGTCTGCAGCTTTCTGCTTCATCTCCAGCAATTGATGCAGGTAACACGCTTAGAAGTACCTTAAGTGATATCTTATCTAAGGTGCGCGATTCGCTTCCAGATATCGGAGCTTACGAATTCTAATCCTTACCATACTAAAAACCTCCCACGTAGTGGGAGGTTTTTAGTATGTCTTTGTACTACAACTACACAATACTCCAAGTATCAGATGTCGCCACAATAAATCCTTCTTTAGCAAGAATACGTAGCAATGCTGGAACTCGATTATCCTCTGGCAACTTCGTACCTTTAGTGATTGCAAATAAAATCTCAGCACGAAGTTTCCTGTCTGACCCTTCGTATTTGGTTTGAGGACGATATCCTTTTACTTTCTTGTTATGGGATATTTGCTTTGTTTTAAGAAATGCTCCGTAGTCCATAAGCGCATAATACCAGTGTCGTGCACCGAGTACTTTTACTTCAGGTTGCTGGAGTAGTCTCTGTAAATCTTTTTTCAAAAGCGTATCGTCAATATCTTTCTTCCTCATATGAAAAGCATTAATGAGTGCGGTACGAATATTTGTCTCAAGCATCAAACTTTCTTTGTCATAGGCAAAGGCCATAATTGCTCCTGCAGTATACGGACCAATGCCTGGAAGCGCAATAAGTTCTGATTCTGTCTTTGGAAGTCGTGTAGTTGTCTTAGCGAGCATAAGTAGTGCCTTAGCACGCCTCTGGTATCCAAGACCTTGCCATAATAGTAAGATATCCGTGAGTGATGCTTGTGAGAGTTTTTCAAGTGTCGGATACTTCTTCATCCATACTGTAAACTTCGGCAACACACGAGACACCTGTGTTTGCTGCAACATGATTTCACTTACAAGAATTTTGTAGGGATTAATTTTTTGTCTCCATACCAAATCATGACGACCACACTTTTCATACCAATCAATCACCATCAAAGCAAAAGCTTTATATTTTTCTTCTTGCTTCTCCTTACTTTTATTTATTCTTGAAATTTTTGTTGAGTTCGCCATTGTCATGTCCGTATTGTTCATCTTCATCATCTTTAAGCGCTTCTTCTAATGTCACATGTATTCTTCCATCAATATGATTTGCTGGAGCATATACAGTGAAAAGCTTAAGTGGTTTATTTTCTGTATTAATAAAATTATGCCGGGTTCCAGGAGGAACTACTACAATATCCCCGCCTATTACAGGGTATTCCACATGATTTAAGACTGCTATACCCTTACCTTCCACAAAACAAAGCGTTTGCTCTACATGCTCATGAACTTCTTCTCCTATTTCACTATGTGGAGCAATCGACATGATTACAAGTTGAGATTTCTCTCCTATAAAGAGCACACGTCGAAAATCATTTGATTTCAGAACCTCCTCATGTATGTGTGCATGGAATTCTTTCATAGTATGGTATCTAAAAATTGCATATTTTTAATGCAGATCGCGGCGCGAATTTGTTTACGACTAAGGTGTACATACTAGTACATCGCAGAAGTAAACAAATAAAGCAACAAAGATCTGCGCAAAAAGATCTGATTTTTATAAGGTGTGAATAACTTACGGATAATTGCTTGTAGTATACCAAACTCTCCTGGTACACTCCTATGTAGACAGTTGTTTTATTATTAACTTTAGGCCTAATAATGCTATGGCAAAAACCACAATACTAGAAGTCTATAAAGACAAGAAAGGTATGTATCGGTTCAGACTTCTCGCGAAGAATGGTGAGCCAGTAGTTGCTTCCGAAGCATATGCTAAAAAAGCAACCGCTATGGCTAACGCCAAGAAGTTAAAAGACTGGATTGTATCCGCCCTACTTGTAGATAAAGACATGAAGGCAGAAGTTGCTAAAAAAACAACTGCATCTGTTTCAAAAAAGATGGCGACGAAGAAAAAAGCATCTGCAAAAAAAGTTGTAGAAGCAACTGTCTAAACGCATCAAACATGAAGACGTCCGCTTTCCTTCGACAAGAAAGTGAATGCTTTGCAAAAATAACAATATTAAAAAGAGTTGATTCATTTGTATGAAATTCGAAGACAAAAAGAAATTCGACAAATAGATCAATTCTAAAGCAAAGCAGACTAAAACCGCGACTTACCAGGGGCGCGGTTTTAGTTTTCTTAATTTTATTTATATGTATTTAAAAAGAAAAAGAATAACAATCACAAGTATCGGAAGTCCAAGTATTAAAGAGATAAGTTTAAGATCGCGCGCGGTCATGAAGAAGTCCTTCTAGATAGTGAGCAATCTCTACTCCGGTAGTATTAAGCGACTGCATAAATCTTCCCTCTTCTCGAAGCGATGGCTTAGTCTGAACTTCTACCACTAAGAATCCCTGGGGAGTTTTGATCACATCAATAAGTGCGGGGTCTTCCAACATAAGCGCATCGTATACACGAGAAAGCAATCCTTTAAGTTCGCTGTATTCATTCTCATGTGAGCGATAGATCACGATTTTGGACCCCTCAGAAGGCGTCTCGCGCTTACCTAAAAGCGTTGTGACAGAGAGCGGCACATACAAATCTTCTCCGCGATAATTTGGAACCACTGCGGTAGAAATAGTTGGCGCGCTACGATACGTAAGCACATGAAAGTCCTCACCTTTTTCGGTATGTTCCATTGCAGTCTTTTTGAAATCATCGAAACTGCTAATAAGTTTGGACGGACTGGTAGCCTTTCTTTCAAGCGGACGCACAAGGTACGGTGTATGAAGTGTCTTCCATACAGTATGCAGATACGGAACAGACATCCCATTTGCAGTACGCACTACTTTTGTATCCGGAACCGCAATCCCCTTCTGGCGAAGCAGTCGATATACATTCTCTCTATCCTTGTGATAATCCTCCTTATGATCCCATAAAAGCTTCTTTACCCCCATGCGCTTAGCAAGCTCCTGATATTTTTCAGGAAGATCTTCGGTAGTATCTATATAGCCATCGACTTGAGCAAATGCTGCATGAGGTTCAATCACAATTCCTTTCGCGTACCAGATTCCTTCTTCATCGATATACACATCAAAAGATGGGAAACCAATGCGAGCGAGAGAATCTAATACTCCATATCCACCAGAAATAGAACCTGCATGTCCCAAAGAGCCACCACGTAGTACTGCGATTTTAAGCTTAGAGTCTTCCTTCATGCCTATAAGTATATAACGTAAGTCAGCGTTTACAGATAGGATAGACTTGCAGATCAAAAAGGAGTACAGTTGAGCCAGGTTCATTTTAGGAGAAGTACCTTGAGTAACTATATGCAACCTGCTTCGCCTGAATGCTCTCGTCAAGCAATGAATGTAGCTGAAGCTGTTTTCAAAGGAGAGCTAGCAAAAACCTTTACTCCAGAAAATCTAGAAGAAGTGGAGCGTCTCATGCGGTTTGAGTTGGCTCTCCAGGATTTGTACGACATGACACAAATAATGTCCCATGTAACTTACAAAGAATTCTGCGTATTTGAAAACCTGATGTACCGGTTTGAGGTCACGTCGCCATATGCACAATTCGTTTGTGACATATGGATGATTGTAATGGACAAGGAATGGAAACCTTACCAGTTAAAATTACGACCCACAGACTTAGATAGAGAGCAAGATGTCATGGATGACATGGTCGAAGAGATAGTCTTCGTCTGGCATTCCAAGCAGGATCCAGACCCTGATGCCAAGACTGCTTTTGATTCTCTCTTTGATGAATAGGCCCACGCTTCTGCGGAGAGGCCTATTTCTTTTTGTTCCATTTTTTAGTCAGGGTTACTTCGGTCATTTTCTCTTCCATCAACTTTTTGCCCATTTTTTTGCCCATTCTATCTAAATGTAGAATGGAAATTATCCATAATTACATTCAGGATCTTTGGTAATATCTGGACGAAAAAACTGTTTGCTCCAAAATCCATTCTTATCTTTTCCGTATCTGCTATCCAGTGCTTTGAAAGAAACCGGATCAGCACCAACTACAGGTGAATCCTCGTAGAAAACATGTTGCGAATCCTTAGCATACCTATCAGCACCACACCCTTCATATATGTACCACCACAGAACTTCGAACGTTTTTGGGTCAGCACCTTTGATGCTCATATTTTTAAAATAGACGTTGTGCGTATCCTTCCCGTAAGGATGCTGCCAGGCCCCTGATTTTTCAGAAACAGCAACAAATGTAATAGGATCAGCATTTTCAATTAAAACGCCTTCAAAATAAACTGCGTTTTTATCTTTGGCATACGCATACGCCACGGGACCATCTTTCATAGAGAGTAAGTCTGGCGTATTGATAACTTCAAACGATCCGATATCTGCACCGCTTACTATACCCCTTCGAAAATAAACTCCGTTTTTATCTTTTGTATATTCACTATCTTTAAAAAGAACAAAAGATTTCGCATCATATGGAGATAGTGCAAGTGTTGTTCTTCCGTTTCCATTATTTTCTGCAATATAAATATTTGTATCGTCACTATAATAGTCCGCCGAACAACTGTAAGGAATACAAGAAGTTAACTGGCGAAGAGCTAACGGATTCGCAACATTCAGCTAGCTCTCTCGAGTATAGGCACCGCCCCGCGTAACAATAACATTGTCGTTAATCATATGAGCACCACGTGTATCCGTATCAGCAATCTTTTCGATATGAGCAGGAATCAATGAACTATAAGATTGCCAAAGAATAACCTGATACAGCGTAGTTTCTGTAGCTAGAATAATGCTGATACCTTGCATATAATCTGCAGGCAAGACATGAAGTGTGCGTGCACCAGGAATTACTACTGTAGATGTGGCAGCATTGTTATAGTCGATAAGCTCAATACTCTGGTCAGTCAGCACACGGAAATAAAGTCCGCCACCTATCGTCGTCGCATCTAGGGTAGAAGGCCTATTCTCGGGTGATACTGCCATACCAGGAAGCTGTGGAGGGTTAATCGACGAAGGATAATATGTTTGAGTTGTAGTCGTAGCTATCGGAAAAGTAGTACCATTCTCATGTATAGGCTTTTTCAATGTATTTTTATAGGTATATAGAGATAAAGCAATAAGACTAACAACCACAAGCAATATCCCGTAATAAGTTACTTGCTTTTGCGTCATAAAGGGTTTCATGGGTGAAGTATATCATTATGGAAACAACAACTAATTCTTTTTTCCTTTCTCACCCTCTCATTCCCAATGATCGTACACTATATTCTACAATTCTCACGCAATTCTTTTCATACTTAGATAAGTACTTGTTTTATTTCTACTTCGATAGTGTCACCTTCAAGCGATACAATCGCATATTTTGCATTCGGTTTATGACTACCATCGTTCTCTCCAAAAGATGGCACAGTAATATAGCGTATTCCATTAACCGTTTGATCACTGAGAAAATGAGTGTGTCCTGTAAATACCGCAAGTACCTTCTGTGATGCTTCAAGAAGACTTGTAACTTCAATTTTATTTGTAACAGAAGATCGCTCAGGATGATCTTTAAAGTAATAATTATTTTCCATACTCTGTTCATCTACCGGATGATGAAGATAGACCAAGGTTTTAAGACTAGTCTTTTCTAGGGATGATTTAAGCCATTCGCGCTGTTCTTCTGAGATAAGATACGGAACGCTGGCTTTATTTTCTGCTCGGTTACAATCAAGAACTATATGATGATACCCTCCCAAATCAAAATCATAATAACTTTTATCTTCTCCAATAAGTGCCGCCCATTCTTCCTTGGTGATATTCCATGAATCATGATTACCTCGCACATGTTTAGTAGTGGTGTTTGTTTCCAAAAGCTTCATGGCTTCTTTATATGTTTCCATGTCTTCTGGACCAGTATCGTGAATAAAGTCACCAAGGTTAACTACAAGATCACAGCTTTCTATTTCAGAGTAGAGCTTTGGAATAATATCTCTAAATTGCGCACCATACACGTTTACATATTCCAAACCTCCCAAACGTTCATAGTTGGTATCCTCTCCGTGATGAATATCGGTGATTAAAAAGATTTTCATACCTTCATATTAATACATCAAGTCGTTTTTATAGTTTCTTGTTCCAACAAGAGCAACTATTTCTTTCTTGCCTAGTAGTGCGTACGCGATGGCTCGATGATTTCCATCATCAATATCATATTTAGTTTTCTTGAACTTCTTTTGGCTTTCATCTTTATATAACTTCATGTGACGGATCACACCGCCTTCCATCACCACAAGTGGAATATATTCTGTAATAAGTTCAGCATATTCTTTCAAGCGTTCAATATACAGAACCTTTGCAACTTCAACAGTAAGTTTTGTTTTATCTTCTAAGTAAGGCAGAAGTTGTTGTGCAGTATCAGTAACACTTCCATATGTCATTTCTTTCGGAAGTCCTCCCATAGCTGGCCACACTCCACAATCAGCAAGTGAAATAGTTTTTAATTCCCATGAGGAATTTACATAGTTATCATACCGTGCGTGATAATTATCGAGCGGATCATTAAAGAGCTGCTTCGGTGTAAGCTTGTCTGCCTGCTTTTTAACTTTTTCTAATTTCTTTGTAAGAGCTGCTTTAGTGAGATTAAGTGTAGTAAGTTCTTTCTTGAGAGCTTCAGTCATGTAGTAAGCACGGATAACATCCAGAGACGAATATTTATTTTTGGCAGTCATATGGTCAAAGTATAGCAAAATAGCAATATATAAAGAAAAAACCCGCCGGAGCGTGCTTCTGTGCGGTATGGCGGGCTAAACCAGAAACCAGAGCTTATAGCCTGCCATCGTCGCATTCTGAAAGTTATATTTGAAAGATAGATTTTCTCATATAAAAAGTGTAGAGTACCTGCAGACTGTCTTTGAAGGAGTACTAGATGACAGACGACAAATTGACTGATCGAACTTCTTGCCTACCGGTTGCAACCGAACTCATGGGGAACTTTTTCGCACAAGAGCTTTCACAAAAGAATCCGCCGTACTACCTTGTGCAGAACGAGATACTTACCTCCCTGGAAAAAGCTTTAGGAATTCTAGGGTACACCCTAGAGGGTGTAACACTTACAGAGATTCCAACCTCTCCGAGATGGATACACCACGTACTGATTCGGGAAGTGAACAACGAGTTCCAAATCAAACTCAAGATGACCATCACAAATGGGATGTGGAAAATTCGAGAACTGGTCTACGAATCAGACTCCGATCTCATTCCGACTACAAGAATCATCTTCTAACCACCACCATCGCGCAAGCGACCACCAAAAACGCCTCGGCACCCCGAGGCGTTTTTTTATTTATTGCCACGTAATACTATTAAGCATCTTTTCCTTGTATGGATCGTCTGAGTTAAATCCAAATTGGTAGATCAAGTCATTCTTAATGAAAATATAAGAATCACTAGAGGTATCAGTTGCATCCCCTGCTGGAAAGTGATACTTGAGAGCTTGTACTCCATTTACCATTATCAGTTCGCCGATTGGCTTAGGTATTCCTTGTATCATTGAGTCAGCAACTCCACTTTCTTTATATTCCTGTATGGTATGGTATATCTTTCCATTGGCAGTAACTGGCTGTTTTTGGAGAGTGAGACTCCCCGGTCCAACATGGAATTCATATGTTGACGTATTAGCAGTATCGTATATTGTCAAAAGACTTCTCGAACCCCATACTGTTCCGCTTGCGACTACATTAGTTTCTATTGCGTACTGCGGTGGATATTTGATTGAAAAGCCAAATTCACTATCCTTATATGTTTTCCATTTCGAAACATCTGTTCGAAGCTCTCCATCAGATTGCGAACTATGCAAAGTAAAATAGAGCCCACCCGCGACGATAAGAATTGCCACAATTGAAACCAAAATAGTATTTTTCATATAAAAGAAGTATATACCAATCTCGAGTGGGGTGTTTTCTTATTTTAAAAAAAAATTATTTTTGATTATATATATAATTAGTGCTACAATCATCCAGCTGCCAAGTGGCAGTATTATTCTTTTTAACACTCAAGGAGAGTAAGAATGAAATCGATTACGAGGGTTGTAGCAGTACTGGTACTTTTTGTTTCTGCGAATGTCCATGCTGCAGACATCTGGGGAACACTTTCACAGTCCAATCGAAACGGGAGGATTGTGGCACAAGCACAGTACGAAGTTGGCCTGCTTGCTGGACAATGTAAGGTGTTTGCAGTTGAAGTTGTACGCATTGCTTCAAATCAAGCAAATGGTTATGTCTATCCTGGGTACGGAAACCCCTGGGATACCTATACCCGCTGGCTACCTGGAACTGCCAGTTGGGCATACCCCGGAGACTCATCGTCTTACTTCTGGAATAGTAGTGATCCTAACTACCAGTACGTAACTGCAACTGCAGGGAACGGCACGAGTCCGCTCTTTAATGTCGTACCAGGTAGCATTATCCAGATGCGGATCAAGCTGAAGTCCGGAGGATATACACCTCATACAGCCATTGTTGAGGTAAACAATACAAGTACTCAAGTGCTTACTCTCATCGAAAGCAATTACAACGGAGACAGTTACGTAAAAAGGAGGTGGATAAACTACCCTGATTTCGTAAGCGCTCTTGAAGCAAACTACGAATACACAATCTATCAGATCAAGTAGCATTTGTGCTACAATTAATGGCACACGTGTGTGCCATTTTTATTATATGAACAAAAAATACATCACTATTCTTATATTAGTTCTCCTCTGTGTTACAGCAGTAACAATCTTCTTTTGTAAGAAGAACACAAGAGAAGTAACTACTCAATCATGGAAGACAGTTTTGGTTGTTGAATACGGAGTATCAATTGAGTACCCAGCAACAATTACTGCTCGATATGCAAACCAAGAAGGAGCTATCTTTTTTTATAAAGGGTCAACAGCAGATCAAAACGTATTAAATAGTCGCGTCATGCTTCTTACTAATACACAAGCTGAACATCACCCTGACGGAGTTGAAGGAAAAGAATTTCAAAAACTCCCAGATGGAAAAGTGTACGCAACTGCCGCAGTTTATAAAGGAGATAAGTACGTAGGTTTCAATCTTCGCGACTTTGACGAAGCTACTGCAGAACACATCATTAATAGCGTCAAATTTTTCGATGATATCAAGTAGTTAAATTCATTTGAACAATAAGAAATCACCCCGGCATCCCGAGGCGTTTTCTTTTTCTTTATTTTTAAAAGTTACTTAGGTGAATATAAAAAAGAAAGGACTCGCCGAAACGAGTCCCACTGATATGCCGACACTTCATTTGGAAGAAGTGGTCTTCGGCGGAAAAGGAAGATAGTCGAAAACATCTGGATACCGCGGGTCAGTCGGACTGATACCTCGCGCATTGGCTTCTTTCCGTGCTGTCATGAGTCTGTCTTGACCCATTTTCGTACGGAAACGATAGTCAAGCCGTTCGAGTTCCGCGCGATGCCACGCGATGACTTCGTCTTGCGCCTTGAAATAGGCGGTACGGTACACGGCATCGAAACCGCTACCACCAGGAATGCGTGTTACGGTTGGTTCTGGAAGGACCCTCAACAACAACCTCGAAAGGAACAACATGATCTTCTCCTATAGTGTCAGACTACGTAAGTCTACCAATTTAAATAACAAAAGAAAAACCTTTATTTTACAAGTGTTTTTTACTTGACTTTTATACTAAAATGTGCTATATTACCAACTGAATCAGTTTAGGGTATCCTCTTGCCCTTTCCAACCAAGAGTCTGTTCTAGGAGATCTAAAAATGCCAAGACCTCAAGTCATGGTTCTCTCCGGCGACATCAGCAGTGTCCCTGCTGATGCTCTCATCACAGCCGTCAATTCTGGTGGCGCGTGGTTCGGCGGTATCGATTCTGTCATTTCAAACAAAGCTGGTGACGGCTTTCACGAACAAGTTGCCAAAGCTCTGCCTCTCCGGCATGGACAAACGGTCAACGCAACACGCGTGATACTGAGTCGTGCCGCTTTCAAGAATGTCGTCTTCGTGATCGACGATCTGGAAGGACCGCTTTCCGACATCATCTACAACGGTCTGGTCGCAGCATCAAATGCCGGCTATGAAAGCGTGAGCCTGCCGACAATTCGCATGGGCGTGATGCTCGGAGTAGTCGAAAAAACTCCCGGCGAAGCTGTTGACCAAATGGTCGAAGGAGTGGAGCGCTTCATTTTGAAGCATTCCCCTTCGACCACCATCAAGAGCATCACCTTTGTCGTCTACGGCGGTGGACACATCAAGTCCATGCTCGAACAGAGACTGAGCGTCAACTGACCCAGCCTGATCCCTCGCGCAAGCGACCAATCAAAAACGCCTCGGGGTGCCGAGGCGTTTTTTTATTTTAAATAATAACACTTCTTACGGTAAGAACCCCTCCACTATTATAACGCTTTAAAAACTTGTTTTGTAAATCAATATCTATATCTAACATAGAAAAATACTTTTCTACAGCTATTTTGTAATCATTAAAAAAGTTCTCAAAATTTAAAGCAAGTACTCCTTTATATTTTTTTAAATGAACACTTGAATTATTATGTGTTAGTAAAATATCTCCCAACGCAAAATTATGAGCAAGAGCGCATCTTAAATGTTTATATAAAATATCTTCATCATAACCAGCCATGAAATTTCTTACAAAATCTTTGTACTGTTTTCCTAAACCAGTAGAATTTTTAGTATCTCTTCCTGCGTAAAAACCTGCTATAAAATCAATAGCACACGAAACAAGAAGATAGGCCATAAGTGGAGTTGTTTTATTACTCTTATCTTCTTTTAAACCTTGATAAATATAAAAAATGCTATCTTCTACCCAACCATCGAACGTAGTTTTAACATATGCTTTTTTTGAAAGAAAGTCTGGGTCCATAGTTTTCCACTATTCCCAAACAAATTTAAATAATACAGGCCACCAAGGAATTGAAATAACTGCTACCATAAAAGTTAATAGAGCAACCCAAAATTCTAGCTCTTTCCAAACGACTTTCTTATTTAAACTATTACCCCCTTTAACTGAAAGTTGACCAGTAAAATTATTTTTATCAGTGATTACACTAATTCTACCTCCTTGCCCTCCAATAGAACCCTCTCCTCCATCTGCTTGAATTTTACCAGTTCCATTTATTTCTCTTGCAAAAATAAATATATCCCCACCATTACCTCCTGGTCCTATAGATTGATTTTCTTGTTGGTTCATAATATTTTCATTTCGTAAGAAATTGCTTTAGATACGAGACGCGACGAATTTTTGTGACCAAAATGTACACGAAGTACATTGCGGGAACAAAAATTCGTCGCAACAAAGTAGATGAAGTAACTTCTGGCGAAATAACTACCACTCGAGTTGGCCGCCGGTTTTGTACTCGGTTACTCTCGTCTCAAAGAAATTCTTCTCCTTGTTCAAATCAACCGCCTCACTCATCCATGGGAACGGGTTCGCACTACCATACACTGGATCAATCCCTACACGCCCTAATCTTCGATCTGCAATATGCTCGATGTACTGCTTAAACCCTTCAGCATTTAATCCAAAGATTCCTTTCGGAAAAACTTCTGTCGCAAACGCATACTCAAGCTTCACCGCCCTATCCACAAGCGCCTTGATACGATCCACGAACTGTGGCGTCCAAAGTTCTGGTTGTTCCTGTTTGATCGTGTTGATCATATCGATACCGAAGTTCATATGACAACTTTCATCACGCATAATGTACTGAATCTGCTCAGCGCTTCCTACAAGCTTGTTCTGGCGCTGGAAGCCAAACATCACTGCAAATGATGAATAGAAGAAGATACCTTCAAGGATAAGTGAGAATACGCAGATGTTTTCCAAGAACTTCTGATCATTTTCAAAGGTTCCTGTTTTGAAATGCGGATCAAAGATTCCTTCATTGAAAGAAAGAATGAATTCTTCCTTGTTGTAGATAGCGTCTACTTCACGATACATGTTGAAGATCTTGCTACCATCCAAGCCAAGAGACTCTACGATGTACTGATATGCCTGGGTATGAATCGCCTCTTCATATGCCTGACGAAGTAGGAACATGCGCACTTCAGGACTCGTGATGTGCTTGTAAAATGCAAGCACGAGGTTATTCGCCGCGATAGAGTCAGCGGTGGTGAAGAATCCAAGCACCATCTTAAGTGCGTGACGCTCGTCATCTGTAAGTACTGTCTGACTTCTCCACTGTTCGATATCAAGCTGCATACTGATTTCTGTTGGAAGCCAGTGGTTTGAGTTTCCAGTATTGTACGCGTCCCATGCAAACTTGTGTTTGATAGGCCAGAGCTGGATCACGTCTGCGTCTTCACCATTGATGATCTTGCGCTTGTTGATATCCACAGGTTTGGCGTTGCGATCAATCACTGGAGGAATAACTGGCATACCTGGAAGTGTTCCTTGATTGATATTGTTTAATTGGGATGGAGGCATAGTAATCGTTGATCGTTAGTAGTTTTAATAATTGTTCAATTAGTTATTTTGTTAGGGCGTTGGATTTTGTAGTTACAAACACCTAAAGGCTAATAACTATATATTTATTGGCACCCGTCGCAAGCAGCTTCTGGAAGCGCAGTAATATTGTATACAGGTTTAGGAGTAGTATTCATCGTACTTGTTGGAACTGATACTGGCATTTCGACAGAGACTGATTGCGGCATTGAAGAAGACATGACTGAAGGAATAGATTGTCCTAGTGGTGAAAGAATAGGTGCTGGTTCCATAGCATACGCTGCTTGCGTTGCTAACGTAGTTTCTGCTACTGGCACCGCAACTAATGCGATAACCGGAGACTCAATCGCAGCAGCACTTCCTCTACTGCTTACGTCCTGGCCTTTTTCACTTCCGCGCTTGTGTGTCACACCATGCTCTGAAGTATTCACGGTTGATTTCTCAACTTGCGATGCACCGAGCGTACGCAAGTAATACGTAGTCTTGAGTCCCATACTCCACGCGTATTCGTAAATACTTGCGAGTTCCTTTCCTGATGTGCCGGCAAAGTAGATGTTGAGCGATTGTGACTGGTCTACCCACTTGCCTCTGTGTGCAGCAGACTTGATAAGCCAAGATGGATCGATCTGGAATACTTCTTTATATTTATCTTTAAGGTGTGCTGGGATGCTTGGGATATCGTGAAGTGATCCATCATGGAATTTGATAAGGCCGATCATTTCGTAATCCCACAGACCAAGCGCCTTCAAGTCAGCGACTAAGTATGAGTTCACTACGATGAAGTCTCCATTCATATTGGCCTTCACATAAATGTTTTTATAGATAGGCTCAATGCAAGGCACTGATCCTACGATATTTGAAATCGTGGCAGTCGGAGCCATCGCCATAGTGTTACTATTTCGCATACCAAACTGACGCACTGATTCGCGCACAGGTGTCCAATCGAGTTTGCCATTTTTACTTATATCTACCATTTCTCCTCGTTCTTCTTCTAGAAGCTTAAGCGTGTCGACTGGGAAAATATTTCTATCCCACTTGCTGCCTTTAAAGGTAGAATATGCACCGCGTTCACGAGCAAGAAGCGAAGACGCCAAAATAGCGTGGTATGAGATAAGTTCCATGGATTCATCGGCAAATGCCACTGCCTCTTCTGAATCGAAATTGATATCCATCATATAAAGCGCGTCGTGGAAGCCCATGATACCAAGCCCAATCGGTCGATGGCGGAAGTTTGAAGTTTTAGCTTCAATAGTTGGGTAATAGTTCACATCGATCACATTATCAAGCATGCGCACAGCGGTTTTGGTCACAGATGCTACGAGATCAACGTCAAATTTTCCATTGCTCATCAAACGCTGGTAGTTGAGAGAACCAAGATTGCACACCGCTGTTTCTTCTGTTGAGTTATTGAGCGTAATTTCTGTACAAAGGTTTGAATTGTGTACCACCCCAACATGATCCTGAGGAGAACGGATATTTGATGGATCCTTAAAGGTAATCCATGGATGTCCTGTCTCGAAAAGCATGGTGATCATCTTTCTCCAAAGATCACGCGCCGGCATGCGCTTGAAGATCTTGATCTCGCCGCGATCAGCGAGTGCTTCATAGCGAGTGTAGTGATTTTCAAATGCCTTGCCATAGGTTTCAGTGAGCTCTACTACTTCCTCCGGTGAGAAAAGCGTCCATTGTCCGTCTTCACGCACACGTCTCATGAAAAGATCCGATACCCAGCTTGCGGTGTTCATATCATGCGTACGGCGGCGTTCATCTCCTGTGTTCTTGCGAAGTTCCAAAAATTCTTCCACGTCATAGTGCCAATTTTCCAAATACACTGCAGTGGCTCCGCGGCGGCGGCCAGATCTATTGATAGCAACCGTCACATCGTTTGCAATCTTAAGAAATGGAATGATGCCGTTTGACTTGATGCCCGAACACTTCACGAGTGATCCTGATGCACGTACATGTGACCAGTCAGTTCCGATACCTCCTGCCCACTTGGAAAGTTGCATGTTGTCTCCATAAACTTTAGAAATATTTTCAAGTGTATCTGCAACGGTATTCAAGTAACAACTAGAAAGCTGCGGATGCTTCGTCCCTGAATGAAAGAGCGTAGGAGATGAAGGTACGAAACGAAGCGTAGACATCGCTTCATAAAATTCTACTGCACGAGCATTTCTCTCCTCTGGCTTTTCACTCAGTGCAATACCCATCGCGATACGCATCCAAAAACTCTGGATGTTTTCGGTGATACCCCCGTGACCTTCCACATCGCGCACCAAGTAACGCTCATATAATGTCTGTGTACCCAGATACATAAAGAGTTCATCACGTTTCGGCACAAGCGCACTTGCAAGTCTTTCAAGGTCGTATTCCTTCATGCGTGCATCCAAAAGCCCTTTCTCTACTCCATAGGAAATACTTTTCTTGAATACGTCGCGATAGTTAGTGTCGAGTACCTCATAAACGATACGATCCCCGATAGTATCTTCATTGATCTGACGGATGAGTAGTCGAGAGGCAACATATGAATATGCTGGATCCTGTTCGATCATCGTACGCACTGCCATCACAATAGCCTTATTGATTTCCTGTGTCGTCATCCCTTCAAATACTTCAAGCTTCACCTGGTTCACAATCTGGTCTACATTTACTTCCTTCTCATACCCTGTGATCACATACATCAAAGACGCGCGAACCTTCTCGATGTTAAACACCTCTCGCGATCCATCTTTCTTGGTGATATACAGAGCATTCTCATCGATCTTCTCAAGATCTTCTTTCTTCTTCTCGTCGCGATCCTTGGATCGCTCATAGCGGTAGATGATATATGCTTTCGCCACATCAAAGAATCCGGCAGCCATGATGTGCTTTTCCACAAGGTCTTGAACATGCTCAACAGTCGGAAGATAACTTTCTCTCGTCAAGATTTCAAGCTCAACTTCCTTGGCGACAAGCTCAGCAATGTGTCGCGCGATAGCGGCCTTATCTTCTCGGGTTACCTGGATGAATGCTTTCTTAACCGCACTTTCAATCTTATCAACTTCAAATGACACGACATCTCCGTTACGTTTTTTAATAAGTTTTAGGGTAGACATGGAAAATAGAGACTACTTGTGAGTAATAGTTACAGTGTAGATAAAGGACACCACTTTTACTACCTATTTCCTATGTCAAGAAAAAACTTGACAGCCCCGGAGGCATGCTATTTTTTGAGCTTATTACGTAAGAGTTTATGATACCCAATAGCGAAGCGATGGGACTCTTGGTTCGCCAAAAGTATTTCCTTTTTATGGTTATCCACAAGCTCCTTACGTCCTATAATGTCCTTTGGTTTATGACGCTCATCTTTCACTACGGAAACGCATGGTATGAGCACTCCTGCTTCAGCCAAAACCTCTTCTCCTGCACGCTTTTGACCCATTCCACCATCAAATACAATCAAGTCTGGATACCGCCATTCGGTGTGATTAAGTCTGCGACGAAGCACCTCACGCAATCCGGCATAATCATCATTGATGTCTTCTGGAAGCTTAAATTTTCGATATTCATCTGTTACTTTTTGCTTGCCTTCCATTACCACCATGACCCCTACTCGATTTGTCCCTGAGATATGTGCCACGTCATAAGCTTCTATGCGAAAATTATTGTCTTTAAAGGACACAATATCTTCCTGGGTTATCAAGTTTGTGTCTTTTATATGATCAAGGGCAAAAAGCGTATTACGAGCCACGGCTGCCTTTTCGAATTCCTTATGCTTTGCAAATTCATGCATATTTTTTTCTAAAGATTTTTTGATATCACTTTTCTTTCCTTCCAAAAGTTTGCGAATGTTTGTGATATGTTCTTTGTATTCTTTTTCAGAAATTAAACCAACACAAACTCCTGGACAAAGTCCAATTTGGAAATTAAAACAAGGCTTAGCCTGACCAGGCACACAACGATCCCTGAATGGAAACATACGCCTAATAATCTTCATCGCAAGACGTAACTGAGTAAGCGAAGCGAAAGGTCCATAGATGGCAAGTGTCTCCTTTTTGGTAAACTTTTTCTCATAATCCCGGATGCGCATAGTAAGTACACGAGGATACGCTTCCTTAGTGATAACCACACACGTAAAGCTCTTATTATCCTTCTCTTTAATGTTATAGATTGGGGTGTGATCCTTGATGAGTTTGCTTTCCAAAAGAAGCGCTTCAAGCACGCTTTCGGTCGCCTGGTGCGTAACAGTCTCTGCAATGGTCACCATACTTACCAACCGTAAACCGCGGGTTTTTATGAGATCTGGCGAGAAATAACTGCGCACTCGGTCGCGCAGGCTGGTTGCTTTCCCGATATACAGTATCTTCCCCTCTTTATCACGAAAAAAATACACCCCAGGGGTTTCAGGCAATCCACAATTCTCCAGGTCTTGCTTTTTCATCATTTCTATTGTATAGTAAATATTCGCCTTTGCAACCTGCGACCCTGACTGACCTAGGCAGGCCACCAGCTCTACAAATGCGAAAAAACAGAAGTTCAATCACAAGGATTTATTGAAGAGGAAATAATGGCAAATGAAAAGAAAGACTTCCAAAACACCGAACCTCATCCGTTCGATGTAAGTCACTGGGGTGGCCACCCCCACCCTGGCGACTCCTCAACTTCCAATCGTGTGCGCTTGATGCCTATCACCACGCGGAGCGAATGGAAAGCACCCTCTGAAAACAAGAAGAAGGGAGACAATCATGGCGAAGAATGACCCCCGTTGTAAAGGCTGCTTGTCACTTCGCGGGATTACTCCTTGCCCACGCATTCCCTACTATCGCAATGGCGCCGGGATCCAGCAAGATGGCACTCCGAAGGATCCAAGCTGCTTCACCAAAGCAGTGAGCATCCCGAAGAAGTCAGATCCCTCGCAACCCATCACACAGTAGGGAGGCAACCGTGGTCAAAAACCAACCAAACAAAGAACAAGAACAGCCTGTGAAAGTGGGTGTCGTTCCTCGAACATGCGGAAACTGCAATACCATGAGATGTGAACGTCGCCTTGAAGGTGGCCCATCAAAGGATTGCAATTTCACCCCAATCCACAAGCATGAAGACCGCCGCAGTACAAATGACAGGCGAAATCTGCTGGATCGCCGAAAGCCTCAGAAATGGGGTGACTAGAGAACCAATCCCTTTGACAGAGTCAAAGCGCAGGCCGTCCCCCGGGGCGGCTTTTTTATATTCAAAATTAAAAGGGCGGCGCCGTAGGCGCAGCCCTTTTAATTTATTTTTTATTTATTGTGATCCTTCGCTTTCTTCAGAGTCTTCTTCAAATATTGTCCGGTGTAGGATTTAGGATTACTTGCAACTTGTTCTGGCGATCCTGATGCCACCACCTTTCCTCCCCCTACTCCACCTTCTGGACCGATATCGATAATGTAATCAGCATTTTTCACGATATCTAGATTGTGTTCAATAAGTACCACCGTATTTCCTTTATCCACAAGACGATTCAAGATCTCGATAAGTTTCGCAATATCTTCATAGTGAAGTCCGATAGAGGGCTCATCCAAAAGATAAATGGTTTTCTCAACATGCGGGCGATAGAGTTCGCTTGAGATCTTCACGCGCTGTGCTTCTCCACCAGAAAGCGTGGTTGCAGATTGTCCGAGTTCCAAATACGAGAGCCCCACATCAGAAAGTGTTTTGATTCGATCATACACCGCTGGGATTTCATAAAAGAATGTGAGCGCTTCTTCCACTGTCATACGAAGTACATCATAAATACTCTTGCCTTTGTATTTCACTTCAAGCGTTTCTTTCATAAATCGCTTTCCTTGGCAAACGTCACACTCAACGTATACCGTTGGTAAGAAGTGCATTTCAACCGCGATCTCACCATTTCCTTGGCATGCTTCACAACGACCACCTTTCACGTTGAAAGAAAATCTTGATGGCTTCCATCCACGGATACGCGCCTCTTCAGAAGTCGCAAACAAATCACGAATATGTGTCCATGCTCCTGTGTATGTCGCAGGATTACTTCTCGGTGTGCGGCCGATAGCCCCCTGATCAATCATCACTACACGCGATACATATTCAGTACCAGTAAACGAAGTACAGTTATGAATCTGTGCGCTTCGATGACGGCGCTCAAGGCGTGCAAGCAGGTTCTTGTAAAGAATCTCATACATGAAAGAACTCTTACCAGATCCGGATACTCCAGTAATCACGTTGAATTTCCCAAGCGGCACGGTCACATTCATATCTTTAATATTAAATATATGTCCGCCTTGGACTTTAAGCGCTCCCTTGTCCTGCTGACGACGTACTGGTACTGGAATTTCTTTTTCTCCACGAAGATACGCCAAAGTCACACTCCCCGATTTATTTTTAGGTGCAGTTAAAAGTTCATCAATATATCCAGATACCACGACTTCTCCTCCATGTATTCCAGCTTTCGGACCGATGTCCACCAAATAATCAGATGCAAAAATAGTATCTTCGTCGTGCTCTACTACAATAATAGTATTTCCGATGTCTCGAAGATGAAGAAGCGTCTTAATCAAGCGATCGTTATCGCGTTGATGAAGTCCGATAGTCGGTTCATCAAGCACATAGAGTGCTCCCACAAGTTGTGAACCGAGTTGTGATGCCAAACGAATACGCTGCGCTTCTCCACCAGAAAGCGTGTCCGCTTTACGATTAAGCGAAAGATAATCAAGTCCCACGTTTAACATGAAGTCCAATCGTGATTCGATTTCTTTGATCACTACAGATGCGATTTCCTGATCCTTTTTAGAGAGAGGGAGTGCTTCGAAATATTCACGTGCAGCTCGGATAGAAAGCGCGGTGATATCTACGATGTTTATTTTCGCCTTATCGTCCAAATATACTGAAAGCGCTTCAGGGCGAAGACGTTTGCCATGGCATACATCGCATTCGTCTAATCCCCCGAAGTATTTCGTACCAAGTCCATTACATGCAGGACACGCACCGTACGGAGAGTTGAAAGAAAAGAGACGTGGTTCTATTTCTGGAAAAGAAAATCCACAGTTCGAACATGCAAACTTACTACTCATGATGAACTTCTCGCCCATGACTTCTATTTCTACCAATCCTTCCGCTTCGTGAATCGCTCGCTCGACAGATTCTGAGAGTCGCACAAGTGCGTCTTTCATTTTATCCTTGTGACGAAACGCGTCGATCTCGATTGAATCCACCACAAAAGAAATCTCATGCTTCTTGGTCTTGGAAAGTTCAATTCTCTCACGAAGGCTCTTTCTCTCTCCATCTACTACCACTTCTGTAAATCCTTTTCCCAACATATCGTAGAGCAACTGATAGTACTCGCCTTTTCTTCCACGCACGACGGGAGAAAGAATATGAACTTCTTCGTGTGAGAATGGCACGCCCATGATTTCCTTTTGTACTTTAGCATAATCAATCTTCTTCACCTTTTCCAAAATGAAGTTAATGATTTCCTCATTCGAAAGTTTCTGAATCTTGTGTCCGCATTCGATACAGTACGGCTTACCTACGCGCGCATAAAGCACACGAAGGTAGTCGTAGATTTCGGTGATGGTAGCAACGGTCGAGCGAGGATTTCTTCCAGCTGACTTTTGGTCAATGGAAATAGCAGGAGAAAGTCCGATGATTTCGTCCACATCTGGTTTCTGAAGTTGGGTCAAAAATTGTCGAGCATATGCGGATAAAGATTCCACATATCTACGCTGACCTTCCGCAAAAATAGTATCAAAGGCAAGAGACGACTTTCCACTCCCAGAAAGACCAGTAAACACAATCATTTTGTGACGCGGCATTTCTACCGTGATGTTTTTGAGGTTATGCGTGCGTGCACCACGAACGATAATCTTGTCTGATTGTTCTATTTTCTTGGGGGTTGCCATAATTTTCGGATTATACCATATTTGCCAACTAATATAAAGTATTGTAGTGTTCATTATTGAGAGTCCTCATAACCCCTAACGCCGATAAGGCAGGGAGAAAGTATGAACCAAGAAGAATTTGTCTACGGCATCCTCATCCACATGTTGGTTGTCATTTTTTCCATGTTCTACGGAAAGATGTACGACAAAGGTTACTACGAAAAATGTTTGGAAGAAGGTGGCTTTCTCAGTGCTCCAATCTTTTTTTTCCTTGGGGCGCCAGCGCTTTACCTGGTACTTGCACCAAGACACGCAATTCTGTTCATTCTGAGAAAGGCCAGAGAGAAGCGAGACACCATTTCGAACGCCACCGGGTGGTAAGAGCATCTGTACACAAAGTCGCGACCCAACGGGTCGCGACAATTTTTATTCATCTCGCTATTTATCACTTTTGTCCCCCAATCTATCTTTAAGTACTTGAATCTCGTCACGCAAGATAGCCGCTGTCTCGAAATCCAAAACCTTCACCGCTTCTTTCATTTGCTTTTCTTTCAAACGAATTAATTTATCAGGATTTTTCGCGAACAGTTTCTGATCGATTGCGAGTTCAACGTTTACCGCCTTCGCATGATCACTTTGCATATGCTCGGTGATATCTTGAATGCTTTTCTTAATCGTGGTCGGAGTAATACCGTGCTTTTCGTTATACGCAATCTGAAGCGTACGTCTACGATTTGTTTCTCCTATCGCACGTTCCATCGAACCAGTCATACGATCAGCATACAAAAGCACTCGCCCACGATCGTTACGCGCAGCTCGTCCGATAGTCTGAATAAGTGAAGTTTCACTACGAAGGAAGCCTTCTTTATCAGCATCAAGTATTCCAATAAGCGTCACTTCCGGCAAGTCCAAACCTTCTCGAAGAAGGTTTACTCCAACCAAGCAATCAAATTCTCCTTTTCTAAATTGGGTAAGAATCTGAATACGCTCCATGGTTTTGATATCACTATGAAGGTACTCCGCTTTCATGCCTTCTTCCTTCAAATATTCAGTGAGACTTTCCGCCATTTTCTTGGTAAGCGTGGTTGCAAGTACGCGCCCTCCAGTTTTGATATCTTTTACTGCTTCAGCAATAAAATCTTTTACCTGACCTTTGTATGATCCTTTTTCTCCTACAGGACGTACATCAAGCACAGGATCAAGAAGTCCCGTTGGGCGAATGATTTGCTCTACCACTTGTGCTGACTCCGTGCGTTCGTATGGTCCAGGAGTTGCAGAAACATAGATCACGTCTTTAATGCGAGTTTCAAATTCTTCATAACGAAGCGGACGGTTATCTTTCGCAGAGGGTAAACGGAATCCATATTCAACAAGTGTTTGCTTGCGAGACTGATCCCCGGCATACATGCCGTGGAGCTGTGGGAGCGTCACATGCGACTCATCGATCACCGTTAAAAACTCTGGCTCTCCTTTTGAGTTATGTGGAAAATATTCCAGTAGAGTATCTGGTGCTTCTCCTGGTCGCTTGCCAGATAGGTGGCGAGAATAATTTTCTATGCCCTGACAAAATCCAACTTCACGAATCATCGCCACGTCATAACGAGTGCGACGCTTTAGCCTTTCGATTTCCAAAATCTTTCCTTCTTTTTCTAGTTCAGCAAGTCTGTCCTCTAATTCTTTATTGATAGTTTGAATCGCACGTTCGCGAGTGGGAATATCTGAAATGAAATGCTTCGCTGGGAAAATAAAATAATCGTCAACCTTTTTGATAAGCGACATCGATACTGGATCAGTCACATAGAGACCACTTATCACTCTGCCGGCGATTTCTATCTGAAGCATTACCGTTTCCGAAATCGGCATGATATCGATACGATTTCCTATCGCACGAAATGTCCCAGGTGAAAGATCGGCATTGGTGCGGTCGTATTGAATATTTACAAATCGCGTCATGATTTCCACTTTTGATACTGGGTCTCCGATAGCCAAATGTAAATTTTCTCGTTCATAATCTGCCGGCGATCCCAAACCGTAAATACAAGAAACAGATGCGACGATAATCACATCCTTGCGAGTAAGAAGTGCTTGTGTGGAAGCGTGACGAAGCCGATCGATCTCTTCATTAATCTGCGCATCCTTTTCAATATACGTATCTGTCACCGGCATATATGCTTCCGGCTGATAGTAGTCGTAATAGGATACGAAATAGTGCACCGCAGCATCTGGAAAAAAGGTACGAAACTCTTGGGCAAGTTGCGCGGCGAGGGTTTTGTTGTGCGCGATCACGAGTGTCGGACGCTGTACTTGATCGATCACACTTGCAATAGTAAATGTCTTTCCAGTACCAGTAGCACCGAGTAATGTCTGTTTTTGCAGCCCCTTTGTAAGTCCATCAACCAAAGATGCAATCGCTTTTGGCTGATCACCAGCTGGGATAAACCCTTTAAGGACAAAGGAACCTTGCAAATTGGTTTTCTTATTGCTTGACATAGGTAATATATGATTATAGCATGAAAACTAATCAGTTGTTTCAACCCTTTCCTCTTTATGAGGATTCACTTCGAAAGGATTCCCGTGAATAACTTCTACAAAACTGTCCTTGCGGTCTTCGCTGTTGTATTCTTTCTCTTCGGGTTGTGGTTGACCTACAGAACGAAATCGTTACCTGTGGTAGGAGCGTACGCATACGGAGTGGCACTCTATCTCTTGGTCTTGGCTCTCGTGAAGGAAATAACTTGGGAAGGCGCATTTGGGTTCTGGATAATCAGTTTCCTGGTTGTAGGTCTACTTGTCGATCTTCATGCCTTGTGGGGTATGGTGATCCCCCTTGTCGCCATTGTCATCCTCATGGGAGTCCTGCCGGAGTTCCGCCGCTCTATCTTGAGCGGAGCAAGTGTCTGTTCAGACTGCGGGGAGAACCACGATGTATGAAGAGCGCGGAAATCTAATCGAGATGGGCGTCGGCATGATGCTTGCTTCGATGACCACAGTGCTCACAGTGGGATTGGCCGTCTCAGTCCTATTTTTCGGGTGGTTCTTACCGAATGAAGAGAAGATGGATGACGGATTCAAAGCAGCCAATGACGACTTCTACTGGCAGCCTAACAGCCGCTCTGGAAGCTGAACCAAATCGCACCCTCGGGTGCGATGTTTTTATTTATAGTATCTTTTCAAAAAACTCTCTTTGAATTCTATGAATCTGTCTTCTTTCAAAGCCTTACGCGCGTCATCCACAAGGATCGTGATAAATTTCAAATTATGGAGTGACGCAAGCGTAGCTGCGAGCATCTCATCTGCTTTAAACAAATGATGTAAATAACTTTTTGTGTACTGATGTGTATACCATGATGCATCATCGCTTATTGGTGACATATCGTCTTTGTATTTTACATTCAAAATATTAATACGCCCATCCTGTGTGTAGAGTGCACCATTTCTTGCAATACGAGTTGGTGCCACACAATCAAATGTATCGATTCCGTTTTCGATACCAAGCAACATATCAATTGGCTCTCCGATGCCCAAGAGGTGACGAGGCTTACCCTCTGGCAATTCTTCACATACCCAAGCCACTGCCTTACCCATATCCTCTTTAGTGAAGCTTCCACCGATACCGTAACCATCGAAATTCATAGCTCCTAATGTGCGCGCTGATTCACGACGAAGATCTTCATGCGCGCCACCTTGTACTACTCCGAAAAGTGCTTGCATCTCACCGGTAACATCTGAAACTCCTAGCTTTGTATGTTCATCAAGAGAACGCTTCGCCCATCTATGCGTTCTTTCCATGGCTTGTCGTTGATATTCTTTCGGAGCAAGTGGTGAAGTACACTCATCGAATGCAAAAAAGATGTCAGCTCCAAGGTTGTGTTGTATCTGCATACTTTTTTCTGGAGTAAATCGATGCGTTGTGCCATCCATTACTGAAGTGAACGTCACGCCCTCTTCATCGATCTTTGCAAGCTTTTCATGCACACTGCTATGTTTCAGTTCTTCTACTTCGCGCTTCGAAAGTTCTTCTGAAGTAGCAAGCTTACTCACACCGTGCCCTAGCGCTTGTCCTAAAGAAAACACTTGGAATCCTCCTGAGTCAGAAAAAGTGGGAAGTTGTTTGCCTTCCTTTTGCCATCCCATCATGCGAGCAAACCCTTGATGACGAGCCACAATATCATCCCCTGGCTGAAGATATAAATGATATGTATTTGCAAGCACTGCTTGAGCACCAATTGCATCACGCACCAGTTCTGGAGTAAGAGACTTCACAGTTGCTTTCGTCCCCACCGTGATAAACGCTGGTGTTTCAATATCACCATGAGGAGTATGAATCACACCTGCTCGCGCAAGTGTTGTTTCTTTACTTTTGTGATTTATTTCAAATGAAAAATTCATCCTCCTATACTACCATACGAAAGCTGGATCTTGTCATAATCTTAAAAATGTTGTATAATCACACGAATCGTACCTAAACAAATATCGGGAGCAAACTTGAAAATCAATCCTATTCAAAAACTTGTAGTTGGAACTGTGGTGGTAACCGTCATTGTTTTCGGCATCATTCCACTGGTCTATATCCACCGCAAAAACGGCGAGGAATGGAAAGATATCGGAGAAGAACTAAAAAACCTTTTTTCCATGTTCGACTAATTCATTTCAACCCACGAAAGGATCTCATCATGAAAACTGTCCATGTGGCAGGGATTGTGAATGAGGTCAATTCATTCACGCCTGCAAAAACGCTTTTCGGTTACTGGCGACTCGAGCAACTCATCCTAAAACTTCTTCTTGTTGCGTGTGAACATTTCGACAAGAAGCAGCAGAAGGAAATCATTGCGGCAATCTTTTTCTCCGCAAAAATTCACAAAGGCATCTACAGGGCCGATAAGGTAACACCATACATCATCCACACACTCGAGGTGGCCTGTTATATTATCGATCAAGGTATTTACGACCACCAGCTCATCATCGCCGCCATCATTCATGACAGCGTGGAAGATTCAAGCGAAAAAGATAAAAAGAAAGTGGTGCACGAGATAAACCGCAGATGGAGAAGTACTGTTTCGCGTATCACATGGATCATGACGAAAAACAAGAAGAAAAGACATCTATACTGGCCGCGATTCATTACGGAAAAGCAAATCAATGTGAAGTGGCGGGCGATTCTACTCAAGGTTATTGATCGAATACTCAATTCCGAAACGTTCTACCTTTTTTCCGATGACGAGATCAAGAAGAAGGTGGAAGACACGCTGCGGGAATTCCCAGCACTCCTCCGCGAGCTTGGAATAACCATCAAAAATCTCGAGGCGCGTGGTCTGATAAAAAACAAAAAACTTCTTCATATCTCGACCCGATTGGGAAACCAGCTGCAATACAGGTTGCAGAGGTACACTGATCGGAGATAGTCCCGCACACGTGCGGGACATTTTTATTATTTAACGGACGCAGCTATGATGCCGACAACCTCCTTATCAAACATGGTCGGGAGAATCGCATCAACACTTGGATTTTTCACATGAGAAGCCAAGGCAACGGCTGCATTCACAAACATATCAATTTCAAACTGCTTCACGTTACTATGAAGTACGCCTTTAAATAATCCTGGGAAAATAAGCGAATTATTAAGCTGATTTGGATAGTCACTTCTTCCAGTTGCAATCACTGCTGCACCTGCATCATGAGCATCTTCCGGCATAATTTCTGGAATCGGATTTGCAAGCGCAAATATCATCGAACCCTTATTCATACTCTTCACCATTTCCTTTGTCAGACTTCCTGGCTTGGATACTCCAATAAACACATCCGCTTCAATCACCGCATCAGAAAGTTGTCCTGCATAGGTATCGAGCTCCGACCCACTGATTAACTCCTTTTTTTCTTTCGTTAGATCCTTTCTGTCTGAGTGAATAATTCCTTTACTGTCACAGAAAATAATATGCGTAAAACCATAATGTAAAAGCAGTCTGCCTGTTGCTACTCCTGCGGCTCCGACACCATTAATCACAATCTTTGCGTCTTTACCAGTACGCCCTGTAACTTTAAGCGCATTGATTAATCCCGCAAGCACTACGGTCGCTGTGCCCCACTGATCATCATGCATGACAGGAATAGACAGCTCCTTACGAAGTCTCTCTTCGATTTCAAAACATTTAGGTCCGGCAATATCTTCAAGATTTATTGCTCCAAATGATGGGGCAAGCACTTTGACAGCTTTGATTATTTCTTCTACATCCTGAGTATCCAAACAAATAGGAAATGCATCCACTCCGGCAAATGTTTTAAGTATCGCTGCTTTGCCTTCCATAACAGGAAGTGCGGCAAGCGGACCCAAATTTCCAAGTCCTAGTATTGCGGATCCATCGGTAACAATCGCTACCGTATTTCCTTTAAGAGTAAGCGTGCGTGCAAGTGATGGGTCACTTGCTATCACACGGGAAATTTCTGCCACACCAGGAGTATATGCTCTCGAAAGATCCTCTTTATTTTCCAAAGGCACTTTAGAGACGGTCTCCAATTTTCCTTGATGCTTTTGATGAAGCTCTAGGGCCTCCTTGTTAAAATCATGCTGCATAAATGATAATTAGTAAGTAATAAGATTTAAAATTCCTATCGTAAAAAACGTTTAATAAAATGTTTCACAAAATTCCTCTCTGAAAAGACTGCGGCGAATGCAAAAGAAAGCACCATAAGCAGACCTCCTGTTACCTTCATTACAGTTGTAGCTTCGTGAAAAACTACCCACGACATGATAGCCCCGGTAAGCGGTTCAACTACTCCATCATAGAGTGCCGCAACCATCTCATCTGCCCAACGACTAGCCCATTGAATAATCAAATATGGAATAGTGGTGAAAAGCGCAACTTGCCATAGAAGCGTTCCGTGCACAGAAGCTGGTACAACAAGGGTATCTCCAGAAAATAAGCTCCACACTAAACAGACAAAAGCAATAGTGAAAAATTGCTGTATACAAAGCGTAGTAAGATGGGTAACTTTTTCCGCTTCAAAGCGCTCGGAATAGATGAAGTAAAATGCACTAGCAAGTGCGGAAAAGAGAAGTGCCCATTCTCCCAACCCAAACCCCTTCACTCCTCCGACAAGGAAATACATACCAACGATTGCCATTGTGATAGCGGCGTAATCAATTACTTTAACTTTTTCTCTAAAGAAAAGCCAGCCGACAAATGGAATAATAAGCATACCCAGATTGGTAAGGAAGACTGTATTTGCAGATGATGTAAGATTTAGCCCCACCATCTCAAAAATTTCCATACCCGAAAGAAAGACGCCTAAAATAACTCCTTCTCTCCATCGATATACAATAGGTATTTTCTTTGAGAAAGCATAGAGAAGAAAAACACTTCCAGAAATGAAGAAATTCCAGAAAGTAAATGCGATCGGGTTAATGGTATCTAAAAGCGGCTTCTGTATTGCATAGCTCGCTCCCCATAGAAGGGCCGCGATAAAGAATACTACTTTGGACCAATTCTTATTCATAGAGATAATAATCAGGTTTTTTGGATTAGTTTGTCCCGCGAAAATTCGCGTCCGACCGCATTTGTTTAGTCGATGAATGAAAACATTCGAAGTTTTTCTTCAACTACTTTCTCGACTGCATCCTGTCCTGCTTGCAAAATCCTGTACGGAGCGACTTCATGCGGATTTGCCATCATGTAATTAAAGATTGCATCACGGAATGCTTTGCGGATTTCAGTATTGATATGCACAATAGTTACTCCCGCTTTAATCGTCCCCTGAATATCTTCTTTCGTATTTCCCGATGCTCCATGAAGTACGAGAGGAATCTTGATCTCATTGTAAATCTCCCGCACTCGTTCGATATTTAGTTTCGGCTCTGGTGCATTTGTGAGCATCCCGTGAACATTCCCCACAGCTGGAGCGAAAAGATCAACATGCGTTTTATCGACATATTCTTTTGCCTGTTCTTTAGTAGTGAGGTTTTCAAGTGTCACTCCTTCAGGAACCGCATCGAGTAACTTTGATGATTGACCGATGTACCCAAGCTCAGCTTCCACGATCACATCTCGCCCAGCTTGCTTAGCATATTCCACACACTGCATCGCAAGCGTTTCGTTTTCTTCAAGAGTTAGCTTTGCACCATCAAATATGACCGCATCAAATCCGGCATCCACCGCTTCTTTTACGCGCTCAAACGAGTAGGTATGATCAGCATTCAAATAAATCGGATAATCATACTTCTCGCGCAAAGTTTTTACTAATGCGACTGACTCTTGTACTCCGATAAAATCCCGCTCGCCTTCTGACACTCCGATAATCACTGGTACTCCTACTTTTCGTGCAGCATTTACAATTCCATGAAGGGCTTCTAGGTTTGAAATGTTAAAGTGGCCAATGGCAATTTCTTTAGTTCGGGCATCTTGTATTACTTCGCGAAGGGATTTCATATGAGTAGTTTATGGTTACTAGTTAATGGTTAATAGTATACCCGAAATAAGGGATTTTATAGTATTCCACTATCACCTTCCATCTATCACCTATATACTATCCCCATATGTCAGAACACTTTGATTTTGTGGGAATTGGCGACACGGTAGTTGATGCATTTATTCGCCTAGAGATCGGACACGTGGAGCAGCACACAGAAGGAGCAGAGTACTGTATCCCTTTTGGTATGAAAGTTCCTTTCAAGGAAGTTACTGTCATCCCTGGTGTAGGCAATAGCGCAAACGGAGTAGTCTCTGCAGTACGTCTTGGACTTAAAGCAGCCCTTATTACCTTCCTAGGAAATGACGCGAACGGGCTTGAGTGTATTAATCGCCTCAAAAAAGAAGGTGTGAACATGGACTTTGCCACACAAGAAGATGGAAAGAAGACCAATTATCACTATGTACTTTGGCATGGAAATGAGCGCACTATTTTAATCAAACATGAAGCATTTAAAGCAGTGCTCCCAGACATCGGGAACCCTTCTTGGGTCTATCTTTCTTCTCTTGGTGAGCACGCTAAAGGTCTTCAAGATGAACTGGCTGTATATTTGAAGTCACACCCAGATATTAAACTCGCCTTTCAGCCAGGAACGTTCCAAATTAAATTAGGTAAAGATGCACTTAAGGATATTTATTCCCAAGCAGAGGTATTTTGTTGTAATAAAGAAGAAGCTGCAGAGATTCTCGGCAGTCAAACCACTGATGTTAAAGAATTACTTTTAAAATTAAGCGAACTGGGTCCGAAGATCGTACTTCTAAGTGACGGTCCTCATGGAGCGTACATGAAATCTGGCGAGAATTACTACCAGATGCCGCTCTACCCAGATATCGCACCACCTCTTGAACGCACTGGCGCAGGAGACGCATTCTGTTCAACATTCGTATCATACTTGGCAAAAGGTTTTACTCCCGAAGAAGCAATCACTCGCGCTCCGATCAACAGTATGAGCGTAGTACAAAAAATCGGCGCACAAGAAGGACTACTTTCTGAAGAAAAGATTGAAGAATATTTGAAGAATGCACCGGAAAACTACAAGCTCGTTACTTTATAGTGTAAATGCTAGAATAGTCTTGGAAGATGTATCGGTTTGAGCACAGCCAGATACGCCAAAAGTGTGCTCCCTCGCCCATGGGGGTAATAGCCAGAGCCGGTAAGCTCCCGAACATCGGGAGACAGGGTCTCGTACCCAAAATCACTACCACTGAGAGAGTAACTTCCTCAGAGCCCGGTCTAAAGGTGAAGAATTGGACTTAACGTGGACGTTCCGGACGTTTACGGTATATCTTCCAATTGCCAAGCGATGCTTGGCTTTTTATATGTTTTAAAACTACCCTGTAACTATTTTTCTCACCGCATCCATAATATGCTTCGCAGAGAGTTCGTATTCTTCGTAAAGCTCTTGAGGCTTGCCACTTTGACCGAAACGATTCTTCACCCCTATCATCGCGATTTTCGTCGGTTGGTATTCAGAGAGAAGTGATGCAACTGCAGCACCGAAACCATTTATTACTTGATGCTCTTCCACGGTTACAAGACGCTTGCAGTTTTGTGCAAAGGTTAGCAAAAATTTCTCATCAAGAGGCTTAACCATCGGCATATTTGCCACCGTAACCCCTATTCCTTCTTTTTCTAAATCACGCGAAGCTTTTATCGCCTCATACAAAATTGGTCCGCATCCGATGATACCGCAGGTAAGCGGATGTACTTTCTTAGGTACATGCATGACATACCCTTTACCATCATTCCACGCATGAGTATCGGTAAGCATCACAGGTGTCTTCTCGCGTGTGAGTCGCAAATACACCGGCCCTTCGATTTCTGGCATGGCAAGTGTCGCGACATACGCTTCGATAGAGTCGCACGGCACAACCACTGTCATATTAGGAATCATTCTCATGAGACCCATATCTTCAAGTGCTTGATGAGTCGCACCATCTGGACCCACTGAGAGGCCGGTGTGGGCGCCAACGATCTTCACTGGTTGGTTGTTGTAAGCAATTGTCGTGCGAATCTGTTCCCAATTTCTTCCTGGAGAAAACATCGCGTATGATGCCATAAAAGGAATACGTCCCATTGCTGCCATTCCTGAAGCCACACCTGACATCGCTTGCTCAGTAATTCCCATTTCGAAAAATCTTCGAGGAAATTTTTCACGGAATGCATCCATCTTCGTGCTCTCAGTGAGATCTGCACACAACGCTACGATGCGCTCGTCTTTTTTACCAAGTTCGACAAGCGCCGTCCCGAATCCTTCGCGTGTCGCCGCTTCTTCTTCTGTTGCTGTAAATAAATTCTTTCTTAGCATATATTTAATCTGCTCCGTGTGTTATCTTTCCCCTAAATGATCGCAATTCCTTGAGAGCCATTTTTGCCTGATCTTCGTTCGGCGCCTTCCCGTGCCACTTAAAGTCCGCTTCGAATTCTTTCACTCCCTTCCCTGGAATCGTGTGTGCGATGATCACGGTCGATGTCTCAAACGTGGACTTCGCACGACCGACGGTCGCACAAATCTCGCGCATATTATGTCCGTCCATTTCCAATACATTCAAATTAAAGCTACGGAGCTTGTCTGCAAGCGGCTCAAGTGGAAGCACTGTCTCGGTAAATCCATCAATCTGAATATTATTGCGATCGATAATCACAATAATATTTCTAAATTTCTCACGTCCTAAAATAAGAAGTGACTCCCACACTTGTCCTTCATTCATTTCTCCATCACCCATGAGCACATAGAATGTTCTTTCCGGTTTATGTTCTTCGAGTCTGTCCACAAAGGCCATACCGAGGGCCTGAGAAAGCCCACATCCAAGCGGACCAGATGTCGTTTCAAGACCAGGAAGCGACTCGCGATGAGGATGGCCCTGAAGTCGAGAACCGAATCTGCGAAGTGTTTTGAGTTCAGACACAGGAAAGTATCCAGCGTGCGCAAGTGTCGCATACATGACTGGTACGATGTGCCCGTTTGAAAGAATCACGCGATCGCGATGAGTCCAAAGTGGATTCTTCGGATTATGATTTACTAATCGAAAATAAAGGCAGGTAAAAATATCCGCCATACCAAGAGGTCCTGCGGTATGTCCGGAACCTGCTTCAAGCAACATAGAAATAATACTTTCACGAATATCTTCCGCACGCAGCTCAAGTGCTTCTACTTCAATATCGGTGATGGAATGCATGAGTATAGTATACAGGTGAAAGGTTACCGGTGGGAGGTGTCAGTTCACAGATAAAATGAAAGAGGAATCATGAAGCAAGAATTAATTCAAGGTAGCTATCTATGAATCGCAAAAATTGCTTTAGATACGCGGAGTCTAGAAATTTTTCGAAGGAGACGTACACAGACGTACGTTAACTGAGAAAAATTTCGTAACGACAAAGTAGATGAAGTGATTTTTACGGTTCTCCTATTCTATGGAAGACAGTTCAGAATACGCCTCGCATATATCATCATGACGCATAAGATACGATCCCACCACTATCGTCTCTGCTCCCGCTTCTTTTACTTTCGGTGCCGTTTCCGGACGCATACCGCCATCTACTTGAATCGTAAGATCACCAAACGTTTTCTTAAGGTGGAGAATGCGCTCGATACATGACTCGTCGAAAAATTGTCCTTGCTCGCCAATATGTTTAATGCCCATCACTTGTATGAAAATAGTCGGATACTTATGGCGCACAATGCGTATCAGTTCATCGAAATGCTCAAGCTCTACGTCGTTTGATACTGCAAGGCCAAGGGTGATTTGTTTGCCACTACAAATATTTGCAATCTCAACACAGTCTTCTTCAGTAAATGAATCGACATGCATCACAATACGGCCAATATGAAGGGACAAAATATTTGGAAGTATTGTCCTCCAATCATATACCATTACGTCAAACTCATAATCGATAGTATCCAAATACGGAAGTTTCTCAGTACCTTCTGGCATCCAGGTTGTTTCCCTTCCCATTTTGCCATCACATAAATCGATCTGCACTCGTCCTGCCACGACACAAATACGATCCATTTTCTGGCGTAGTTCTTCAAAACTGTGAGGAAGGATGGCGGGAGTAACTTGCATAAGATAGTAATTAGTCATTAGTCATTAGTCATTAGTCAAATACAGTATACTCTGATTTTAAAGCATTGTTGATATAGATATTCATAGTTTTAAAACCCAATATTATTCTTTCCCGACAGATAATCCTCTCCGAAAAGAGATTCTATCACATATCGACTATCGATTCCTTTATATTTAAAAATATTATATTTTATTTTTTCCAGGTACGACTTTGCTTGTTTTTGCAATCTTTCAAGTTTACCGTCTTCAAAAGTAAAATCATCAACTTCTGATGACAAACTGATAACCGCTCGTATCTCTTGATTTTCTATTTCATTGAAGATTTCACTTGAGAAAAGTGATCGATTATTGCAATAAGCTTCTACCATTGCTTTAAAGATTATATTTTTATCCAATCCAGTCTCTTCACTAAAATCTTCGATAATTCCCAACATTATATCTCGTTGAAAGAGATAGCGCGGACTTAAAGTAAAAAGTTCTGCAGTACTGTGTTTTTTCATATCCCCTGTACGTCTGAGATACTCTGAAAGGACACAGTCTGTCAATAACTCGGTCATTCCCTCATTAACACCTTCAAAATGATCTGGGTTTGGATCATCCTCAATTTTCATTAAGCCCGTGCTCTCCATTTTGTGTGATATAAAATGGAGAAATTCATGAATAACGGTATGTAGCAAATCTTCCTTATTTACAATATTATCAATGGTGTGATGGTCTATAGCCAAATTAATTTCATTGTTTATGATTACACCTGAACTTGTTGTTACTGTGTGTTGTCCACCCGAATCTATATCTTTAAAATGAATACTTTCTGGTGTAATGCGACCAACAACACCTTCTACGTCTTGAGATAAAATATCTGACTTTCTCATAATTTCTCGAAAGAGATCTTGGAGAACTTTAAAGTTAATATCTTCCCTTATAAATCGTTCGAGTATTTCGACTTGTTCTTTCTGATCTTCTCTAGGTGAAGAAGATTTGTATTCCTCTATTTTCCCAATATACACATCCTGAAGATACCGTCCAACTTGCTGATCAAGTCTTCCTCTTAAAATTTCTAACCTACTACGCCTTCCCTTATTTACTTCAGAAGGCTTATCTTGATTACTGGGCTGTGATTCCATACTTTTTTGTAATTTCCTCGATTGCTAAAATTCTTCTCTCATGCCGCTCGTCGTGAGAAAAAGGAGTAGTAAGAAACATCATGACAGCATTTTTCGCTTGATCGATAGTTGTAAATCTCGCTCCTATCGAAAGAATATTTGCATCATTGTGTTCACGAGACAGTTTTACTAATTCAATATCCCCACCTTGATATACTGCAGCACGTACATGTGGATATCGATTAGCAACAATTGCCTCTCCGGTACCAGAGCCGCCAAAAATAATTGCCATCGACGGTGCATGAAGCGAATCTTTCGCAACTTTTTCTGATGCTTTGCTCATATACTCTGGGTAATCGTCATCTTCTTTAAGCGTTGAAGCACCGCAGTCTACTAGCGCATATCCATCACCGAAAAAGCCATCTTCAAAAGATTTCCAAATAGCGGTTTTCATATCAAACCCAGCATGATCAGATGCTAAATAAAGTACCATACCATTACGAATTGCTTGACTTCAGCATATAATTCCAGATAGCCACATTATGACATTCCAATTCCATTCTAGGAGTGGTACTCCTCATTAACCATAAACCTGGGATCGTGTCCGGCACCCACTTTTGTTCACAGACGGAAAAAGTCGGTATAAAACTTATCACAAAAAGAAGCGCTACGATACCTGGAAGAATGTTCTTAGAAAAAGCTCTTTCTTTCTTCCCTTTTTTAGCCTTAAAGAGGGAAAGAATTTGTTTTTTTACTTTTGTAGTAAATGTACTTTTCATAACAAAAAAAATAATTATCCAAGATGCACCCCTGCACGTGCTACGTGTTCTACAAGCGTGTGGGTGTACCCCATCTCATTATCATACCATGCAAGCACCTTGACCAGGTTCCCTCCAACCACACGTGTCATTTTCAAGTCCGCAATGGAAGCATAGGGAAGCCCTAAGATGTCGCTTGATACGAGTTCTTCATTAGTAATTGCAAACACATCTTTCCAGGCGTCTGTCTGACTTGCAGTAGTGAGCGCTGCGTTTATTTCCTCAACTGTAGTTGGTTTCTTAGAGATAAAGGTGATATCTACTATAGAACCAGCTGGTACAGGTACACGCATGGCGATACCATCAAAGAGTCCTTCGAGTTTGGTAAACGCT
>Ga0209515_10001460_pt1 | contig 39539 bp, 32 predicted proteins | sample Subgroupgradi54m_FD_187454 | JGI IMG/M metagenome (GOLD analysis project Ga0209515, IMG submission 187454) | Subsurface groundwater microbial communities from S. Glens Falls, New York, USA - GMW60B uncontaminated upgradient, 5.4 m (SPAdes)... ... | reverse complement strand
GGCTCGTCGCTCGCGTACTCGTCTGTCGAGTACGCCACGCTCCTCGCGCCTGGCCCGCCTTGCGTCTCGGCCCGTCGCGGCCGCGGGGATGTATGAAACCGGTTCTAGGACAATGATTCCAGCGACGAAAGAATGATGACGGTAATCGTCTTTTCAGATGGATGATCGCGAGCGACTCCTCTTGCTGAATGCGATCCCGGATATCGGGACGATCCGGGTCCGCAATCTTCTCGACGCCTTCGGAGGATTGCGGGAGCTGTTTGCCGTCTCGGAAACGCAGGTGCGGCAGGTGGAGGGCATCGGGCCTGTGCTGGCCAGACGCATTGTTGAGGGGTGTCGTGACTCCCGGTTGCTCCAGGACGAATTGCGGCTGGCGAAGCAGGCCGGCTGCGCGATCGTCACCAGGCTGGATGAGGGGTTTCCGGCGCCCCTCTTGGAGATTCCTGATCCGCCGCTCGTCCTCTATATGAACGGACGATGGAGCCATGAGGATCAGACCGCGGTGGCCATCGTCGGGTCCCGCCGCGCCTCCCTCTACGGCCAGCAAACCGCAGAGCGGATGAGCTATGAGCTGGCGGTCCGCGGCGTGACGGTGGTGTCCGGATTGGCTCGCGGCATCGACAGCGCGGCGCACCGCGGGGCGCTCAAAGCGCAGGGCCGCACGCTGGCGGTGCTGGGCAGCGGGTTGAGTCGCCTCTATCCACCGGAGCATGCAGACTTGGCGGAACAGATTGCGGCCAGCGGTGCGGTCATCTCCGAGTATCCGATGGGCATGGCACCGCTCGCCCAGAACTTTCCCAGGCGTAACCGCCTGATCAGCGGGCTGTCGTTGGGGGTGGTCATCGTGGAAGCCGCCAGCCACAGCGGGGCGTTGATCACCGCAGACTGCGCGCTGGAGCAGGGACGGGAGGTCTTTGCCGTGCCCGGCAAGGTGGACTCGGTCACTTCTCAAGGGACGCATCAACTGCTCAAGCAAGGGGCGAAGTTGACGACGACCGTTGACGACATCCTGGAAGAGCTGCGCTTGGAACCGATCCCCATGCCGCGCCAGGCATCCGCGGCCTCCGCGCCACACAATCTCAGGATGACGGACGAGGAACAGCGGCTCCTGGCCCATCTGTCGCCGGATGAGCCGCAGGACATCGATGCGTTGGCGGCCACTACCGGCCTCTCCGTCTCGGTGTGCGCGGCAACGCTCTTGGGCCTTGAGCTCAAGCGATTGGTGAAGCAACTCCCGGGCAAACGGTTCATCGGCAGTGGCTCAGTGGCAAAGCGGCTCGGTGCATGAACGTGGTGGTGAATGGCGAGCCCAAAGAAGTGTCGGACGGCGTGACGGTGGCGCAGGTGCTGGAGCAGCTGGGCATCAAGCCGGAGCGGGTGGTGGTGGAGGTGAACCTCACCGTGCTCAAACGAGCGCAGCATCCAGAAACCGTCTTGCAGGACGGCGACCAGGTGGAGATCGTGCATTTTGTGGGCGGCGGATGAGTAAGGCGCAAGGCACAAGGGACAAGGTTCAAGGTTCAAGGCAGTTCCTTGGACCTTGGCCCTTGTACCTTGAACCTCGAACCTAAACATGGCGGACAAACTGGTGATTGTGGAATCGCCGGCCAAGGCGAAGACCATCAACAAAATCCTTGGCAAGGAGTTTGAGGTGACCTCCTCGATGGGCCACCTGGTTGACCTGCCGTCCAGCAAGCTCGGGGTGGACATCGAGCACAACTTCGAGCCGCACTACATCGTGATCCAGAAGCGCCGCAAGATGGCCAAGCAGCTCCTCTATGAGGCTCGCGGCAAACGGACGATCTATCTGGCTCCGGACCCCGACCGGGAAGGGGAAGCGATCAGCTGGCACTTGGCGAATCTGCTGCGGGATGATGAGGCGGCCGAGGCGAAAAAGGCCAACAAGCTCAAGAAGCCGCCCGCCACCGGCAGCAAATCCGCGCGAGCCTCAGCGCGGCAGACGGCACAGCGCAACAACCGCAACATCTACCGTGTCACGTTCCACGAGATCACCCCCCAGGCCATCAGCGCCGCGATCAAGCATCCCGGCGAGATTGACCTGAAGAAGGTGAACGCCCAGCAGGCGCGCCGGATCCTTGACCGCCTGGTCGGCTACTCCCTGTCGCCGTTGCTGTGGAAGAAAGTGGGTCGGGGGCTGTCCGCCGGACGGGTCCAATCGGTGGCGCTGCGCCTGGTGGTGGATCGGGAAAAAGCCATCGAGGCGTTTGTGCCGCAGGAATACTGGACGATTGAGGCCGAGCTCAAGACCGCGCAGGGCGAACTCTTCAACGCGCAGCTGGACAAAATCGGCGAGAAGAAAGCGGACGTCAAGACCAAGGACGCCGCCGAGCGGATCAGCCGGGAGTTGCAGCAACAGTCCTTCGTCGTGGCCGGCGTGGAGGAGAAGGAACAGAAACGGTATCCGAAACCGCCCTTCATCACCAGCACCCTGCAGCAGGAGGCGTTTCACAAGCTGGGCTTCTCGTCGGCCAACACGATGCGGATTGCGCAGCAGTTGTACGAGGGGCTCGAGATCGGGGAGGACGGTCCCGTCGGGTTGATCACCTACATGCGCACGGATGGCGTCCGCGTCGCCCAGGAGGCCGTGGGGGCGGTGCGCAGTTTCATCACGCAGCAGTTCGGCGCCGCGTTTCTGCCCGCTGAGCCGCGCGCCTACAAGGCCCGGAAAACCGCCCAGGAGGCGCATGAGGCCATCCGACCTACCAACGTCTCGCGCGCGCCGGAATCGCTGCAGGCCCATCTCGCGCCGGAGCAGCTGGCCCTCTACCGCTTGATCTGGCAGCGGTTCGTCGCCAGCCAGATGGCCGACGCGGTGGACCGCGTCGTGGCCGTTCAGATTGACGCCGGCACCTATCACCTCAAGGCCAACGGCCGCACGACCCTCTTCGCCGGCTGGACAAAGGTTTACCAGGAGACCGAGGAGAAGGAGCGGGACGATGAGGCGCTGCCGGAGGGGATTCTGCCGCCGTTGGCGAAGAGCGATCCGCTGTCCCTTGTGGCCTGCCACCCCAGCCAGCATTTCACGAAACCGCCCCGCCGGTACACCGACGCTTCGCTCGTGAAGGCGCTCGAAGAAGAGGGCATCGGCCGCCCCAGCACGTATGCCCCCACCATCCAAACGATTCTGTCGCGCGACTATGTGCGGCGCACCGGCGGCAGCCTGGTACCGACGAACCTGGGCCGGATCGTCACCGAGCTGCTCATTGAGCACTTTCCGGAAGTCATGGACCTCAAGTTCACCGCGGAGATGGAGGAAGAGCTGGATCAAATCGAGGAGGGCGATCTGGACTGGGTCGGGGTGGTCCGCCATTTCTACACGCCGTTCTCCGCGCGCGTGTCCACCGCGCAAGCCGAGATGCGGGAGGTCAAGCGCGAAGTCGTCCCCACCCACTACATCTGCGAGACATGCGGGAAGCCGATGGTCATCAAGTGGGGACGCTTCGGGCAATTCCTGAGCTGCTCCGATTATCCGACCTGCAAGAACGCCCGCCCGCTGCCCACGGGCGTACCGTGTCCCCAGCCCGGCTGCGGCGGCGAGCTCGTGGAGCGGCGGGCCAGGGGCCGCCACTTCTACGGCTGTTCCAAGTATCCGGCCTGCACCTACACGACGCGGCGATTGCCAAAACAGGATGAGACAGAGAGCATTAGTCCATAGTCCGTAGTCGGTAGTCCGTAGATGTGGACGGACGATGGTCTATGGACGACGGACTGAACCTGCGGCGAACACGGAGCCAACGACGCGTCCCAAGCAAGCGGTTGAGCGGTTTCTCCATTTCCTGAGTGTGGAGCGCAACGCCTCGGAGCACACCTTGCGCAACTACCGGGATGACTTAAAGACGTTTTTTGCATCGGCCGACCGCAAGCCGATCACCCACATGACGCCACTGGACATCCGCAGCTTTCTGGCCCAGCAGAGTACCAAGGGTTACATGAAGCGTACCGTCGCACGACGCCTGTCCTGCCTGCGCAGCTTCTTCCGCTTCCTCTGCCGGGAAGGCCTCCTGAAGCAGAACCCGGCGGCCGTCGTGCCCACGCCGCGCCTCGAGCAGCGCCTGCCGCAGTTCCTTGATGAGACGCAGGTCCGCCGGCTCCTGGAGACCCCGCGACAGGACCGGTGGCAGGGCCTGCGCGACCGCGCCCTGCTCGAGACGCTGTATTCAACCGGGATACGGGTGAGCGAGCTGACCGGTCTGAACCTCGAGGATATGGATGAGATCTCCGAGACGGTGATCGTCCGCGGCAAAGGTAAGAAGGAACGGTTGTGCCCGATCGGCAAGACGGCCTTGGAGGCCATCCGGCGGTATCTGGCCAAGCGGCCCAAGAAGACCAAGGTGCCGGCGGCGACGTTCGTCAGCCAGAAATTGACGCGCCTGACCGTCCGCCAGGTGGACCGGTTGGTCAAGCGTTATGCGGCCGCCGCGCAGCTGCCGGCGGCCATCAGCCCGCACAGCCTGCGCCACAGCTTCGCCACGCATCTGCTGGACCGGGGCGCGGATTTGCGCAGCGTCCAAGAGCTCCTGGGCCATCAGAGCCTCTCCACGACCCAGATCTACACCCATATTACCCCGCAACGGTTGAAGAAAGTGTATGACCAAGCGCATCCCCGCGCCTGACAGGGATAGATGACCAATCATTGGCAATCAGCAATCAGCCATCAGCCATCAGAGTATGAGTGGGTTTTTATTGCTGGCTGCTGGCTGCTGGCTGCTGGCTGCTGAACATGTGGCTAGTCTACGAGATTCTCCTCGCCATCGCCTTCCTGTGCTACGTGCCGAAGGCGCTGATGAAGCGACGGCTGCCGCATCGGAGATGGTCCATGCGGCTGGGACGCTACCCGCAGCACGTCCGCACGCGCGTGGAGGGCCGCGACGTCATATGGATTCACGCCGTCAGCGTGGGCGAGGTGATGGCGGTTCAGCCGCTGATCTGGGAACTGCGGGCGCGCGAGCCGGCGATCCTTGTGGTGCTGTCCACCATCACGCCAACAGGTTTTGCCGTGGCCTCGAACTGCCTCGGGACGCAGGGCGTGGTCATCTATGCGCCGCTCGATTTTCGGTTTGCGGTGCGTCGGGCGCTGGAGACGATCCGGCCCCGCTTGCTGCTGTTAGTGGAGTCGGAGCTGTGGCCGGCGTTGACCCGGTTGACCAACGCGCAGCGCATTCCGGTGGCGGTGGTGAACGGACGCATCTCTGCCAGGGCCTATCGACGCTACCGCTGGGTGAAGCCCTGGCTGAAGCGGATGCTCGATGCGGTGGATCTGTTTTTGATGCAGAGCGAGGAGGACGCCGCACGGATCACCGGCATGGGAGCCGAGGGCAGGCGTGTGCGCGTCCAGGGCAGCCTGAAGTGGGATGCGAGCCTTGCGACCCGACCCAAACGGGGCGCCGGAGAGGAACTGGCCGCGCGGCTCGGTGTACGGCCCGATGAGATCGTGCTGGTGGCGGGCAGTACGCATCGCGGGGAGGAGACGACGGTGCTGGAGGCGTGTCGGGTTCTTCGGAAGCGCCGGACCGCCGTCCGGCTCGTCATCGCCCCGCGGCATGTGGAACGGATTGGCGAGGTGGAGGCACTGGTCCGCGAGCAGGGCCTGTCCGTCCAGCGGGCCTCTGCCATCACCCCAGCGTCGGGCCCGTGGGACGTGGCGGTGGTGGATACGTTCGGGACGCTGCCAGCCTACTACGGGATCGCCACCGTCGCCTTCATCGGGGGCAGCCTGATTCCGCACGGAGGGCAAAACCCCCTTGAGGCGGCCAGTTTGGGCAAGCCGGTCATCTTCGGGCCCTCGATGGAGAACTTCGCAGAAATCGCCGGCCAGCTGCTCTCCCATGAGGCGGCCATCCAGCTGCGCCATCGCTCCGATTTCGTCTCGACCCTCAAGGATTTGCTGGACAATCCCGCCAAGGCGCTCGCCATGGGACAACGGGCCCGTGATCTGGTGGAACACTTGAGCGGCACCAGCCGGCGGACGTGCGACGCCCTGAAGCCGCTTTTGACAGACCACCCCTCTCCGACGTAAAATAGGACCATGTGGCAACCCCTCCATGACGCCTGGTGGCGTCTTGCCACGACAACCCAGCCACGTTCCTTCACGCAACACCTGCTCGGCGGCCTGCTTCAGGGTGGCGCGTGTCTCTATCAATCCGGGGTGCGGCTGCGCAATCACGCCTACGATGCCGGCTGGGTCCGTCAGACGCGGCTGCCGTGTCCGGTGATCAGCGTGGGGAATGTGACGGTGGGTGGCACGGGCAAGACCGCCTGCGTCGAACTCCTGGCGACCAAACTCCAGCGGCTGGGCAAGCGCGTGGCGATCCTCTCGCGCGGCTACGGGAGCCGTCTGCCGCAGCCGTACTGGCTGCAACAGCATGACGGCCGCCTGCTCCTCAACGGCCAGGCGGAGCCGTCCCGCGACGGCGTGGCCGATGAACCACAGCTGCTGGCCCTGCATCTCGCCGAGGTGCCGGTCGTGGTGGGCTCGCGGCGCGAGCAAACGGGCCGGCAGGCCTGCGAGCAGCTGCGGGCCGAGGCCCTCATCCTCGACGACGGCCTGCAATACCGCCGGCTGCATCGGAATTGCGAGATTGTGTTGGTCAACGGCCGGATGCCCCTGGGCGGTTGGCCGCTGTTTCCCCGCGGGCCGATGCGGGAGCCGCTGACGTCCCTGCGGCGGGCGGACGTCATCATCATCACCAAAGTGGATCAGTCGCTGGAGGTCTCGGCGGCTCTGCAGGAGCGGCTGCGGGACATCAATCCATTTGCCATCATGGCCACCGCCATCCATGAGCCGGTGGGCCTGTCCGACGGCGCCACGCACGAGCGGTTGCCGCTGGAGCAATTGGAAGGCCGCCGCATCAGTCTGTTGTCCTCGATTGGGGATCCGGAAGGGTTCGAGCAGACGGTCAGGCGGCTGGGGGCGACCGTCGTGTCCCATGCCGCCTACCCGGACCACCACCGGTATGCGCTGGACAACTGGCAGGCGGCGCTGCGGTCGGCGTCTCATGCGCGGGCGGAGGCGCTGTTGACGACGGAGAAAGATCTCATGCGTCTGCACCGGCTGGTGGGGGAGGGCCCAGGTGGCGGGTCCCTGCCGGTGTGGGTCCTGCGGATTCGGATGAGTCTTTTGAGCGGAGAAGCGTTGCTGGATGATCGACTGGCTGCTGTGTGTGCTCGTTAGAACGACTGGCTGGCTGCTCTGTCGCCTCCCTCCGGCGGTTGTCGTCGGGATGGGGACGGCGTTAGGGGAGCTGGCGTACTGGGTACAGCCCAAACGCGTCCGCATCGGCTGCCTGAACCTCAAGGCGGCCTTTGGCGACCGCCTGACGCCGGCCCAGCGCCGGCGCGTGATTCATGGCGTGTTCGGACAACTGGGCGCGGGCCTGGTGGAGATGTTGCGGCTGCCTGCGGTGGATGCCGCGTATCTGCAGCGCTATATCACCGTTGAGGGACAGTCCCGATTTCTGGCCGCGGTGAACGCAAAGCAGCCGGTCATCTTGCTCACGGGGCACTTCGGCAACTGGGAGCTGATGTCGATCGTCGCCGCGCTGATCGGCGCTCCGATTGTGGTGCTCGCCCGCGAGCAGGGCAACTTGCCGAACTTGTATCGGCTGCTGGTGTCGTACCGCGAATTAAAAGGCTGCCGGGTTGCCCATAAAGGCGGCGCGATGCGGCAGCTCCTGCGAGCCCTGGGCCGCGGGGAGCCGGTGGGGTTCGTCGGGGACCAGGTGAGCCGGCGGGGGATAGCCGTGGACTTCTTCGGCCGCCCGGCGCTGTTTGCCACCGGGCCGTTTGCCCTGGCACAGGCCAGCGGGGCGCTGCTCGTTCCGGCCTTCATCCATCGGATTCGCGGCCCGTTCCATCGCGTCGTCGTGGAGCCGCCGATTCCCATCATGAAGGGGCCCAACGCCGAGGCGTCGCTGCGGTCCGGCATCGAGCAGTTTGCCGCCATTCTCCAGCGTCACATCGAGCAGGATCCGTCCCAGTGGCTGTGGCTGCATAAGCGTTGGAAGCACACGCCCGAGCGCCGGGTCCTGGTCTTGAGCGACGGCAAGCTCGGACATCTGAAGCAGTCGCTGACGGTCTTGCAGGCCATCAAGGAACAGGCGCCATCCGTGCGCGAACAGGTGGTGGAGGTGCGCTATCGCAGCCGGATGGGACGCGCGCTGGCCCTGGCGTGGGCGTCGCTGGTGCCCGGCGGGCTGGGGGGCCTGCGGTGTCTGCAGTGGGCGCTTGAGCCGGGCTGCGCCAAGCGGCTCGTCTCCACGTATGCGGATGTGGTGATCTCCTGCGGTTCGGCCACCGTCGCCGTGAACGCGCTGGTCTCTGCCGACAACCGCGCGAAGTCGGTGATCATCATGAATCCTTCGCCGATCGCCGTGCGCAAGTTTGACCTGGCGTTCATCCCCGTCCATGACCGGGTCAGATCGCACCCCAATGTGGTGCGGACGTACGGCGCCTTGACCGCCGTGAGTGACGCGCAGATGGCCGAGGCGCGTGAGCGCCTGCGGCGACATCCCAAGTTTCAGGCCTCCGCCACCCTCTCAAATGGCCGCGTCGGGGTGGCGGTCCTCATCGGCGGCGACACCGCCCAGTACCGTCTGACCACCGCGTTCATCGAGGCGCTGGTGCGGCAGGTCCTGGCCGTCTGTGAAGAGGTTGGGGCGTTCTGCATGGTGACCACCTCCCGTCGCACCTCGCCGGAGGTGGAGCGTGTGCTGATTGAGCGGCTGGCGAAATCCCCCCGGTGCTCCTTGCTCCTGTTGGCCAGCCGCGATCCGCTCGACGGGACGGTGGAAGGCATGCTGGGCTTGGCGCAGGTCGCGGTGGTGACCGGCGAGAGCATTTCGATGGTCTCGGAGGCGTGCTCCAGCGGCCGCCACATCGTGGTCGTGGAGCCGCCACTGCGGCACGCGCCGAGCGGCGATACCAAACCGCAGCGATACCTGCGCGCCATGGCCGAGCAAGGCTACCTCCGCCGCCACCCCTTGCCGGAGGTCGGTCATGCGATCCGGCAGGTCTTGGCGCATCGTCCCCCAGCACGGCGCCTGGACACCTACGCGACCATCCAGGCCGCTGTGAAGCGCCTATTGTAGTGGCTAAGTGACCAGGTGGCTAAGTGGCCATGTTGGGCTGCTTCGCCACTCAGCCACTTCGCCACTGTGCCACTGATGAGATAATGCATATCCTGCAATTGGTTCCCAGCCTTGATGTCGGCGGAGTGGAACGGGGCGTCCTTGATCTGACCAAGGGATTGGTCCAGCGAGGCCACCGCGTCAGCGTGGTCTCCGCCGGCGGCGCGCTGGTGGAGCCGCTCACCCGCCTGGGCGCGATGCACTACACGATGCCGGTCCATCGCAAATCCCCCTGGTCGGTGGCGTCGGCGATCCCGGCGCTCTGCCAGTTGATCCAGGAAACGCAGGTGGAGGTCGTCCACGCGCGTTCGCGGGTGCCGGGATGGATTGGATTTGCGGCCTGCCGACGAACCCAGACGCCGTTTGTCACCACCTGCCATGGATTCTACAGGCCGCACGCCGCGTCGTGGGTGATGGGTTGGGGTCGGGTGGTCATTGCGCCCTCGCAGGCGTTGGCGCGTTACCTCATCGATCATCTCCAGGTGCCACCTGAGCGGCTGCGGGTGATCCCGCGCGGAGTCGATTTATCGGAATTTCAATTTCGCGCGGCAGCCTTCCAGGGGTCCCCGCCGTGGCGGATCGGGGTGATCGGCCGTCTCAGCACCCTGAAGGGTCATGACGTGGCCATTCGAGCACTGCAGCACCTGCGCCGGCAAGGCCTGTCCGTCACGCTGTACATTATCGGCGAGGCGCCTGCGGAGAAGCCGCAGCTGCGGCAGCAGCTGGAGCGTCTGGCCGGGACCTTGGGCGTTGCGTCATCCATCAAGTGGTGGGGCAAGCGCGAGGACATTCCGACGTGTCTGGCCACGCTGGATGTGTTGCTGGCGCCCTCGACCTATCCGGAATCATTCGGCCGGACGGTGGTGGAAGCCCAGGCGGTGGGCGTTCCGGTCGTCGCCTCGCGCCTCGGCGCCTTCCCGGAAATCCTTGAAGACGGCGTCACGGGTCTCTTGGTGGAGCCGGGAAACTTCGTGGCGCTCGCCGACGGCGCCGCGCGCCTGCTGCAGGATGCGCCGCTGCGGCAGCGGCTCGTCCAGCAGGCCCGGCAGCGGGTCGAGACCCAGTTCAGCCTGGACCGCATGGTGGAGGCGACGCTGGATGTCTATGACGACTGCGTGCGCAAGCCTAGGGTCGTGGTTTGGAAGATGAGCGCCCTCGGGGATGTGGTCCTGGCGACGCCCAGCTTCCGGGCGATCCGCCGGCACTTTCCGCAGTCGCCCGTCAGCTTGGTGGCAGGCCGGCCGGTCTATGAGGTGGTGGCCCGCTGTCCCTATGTCAGTGAGGTGATCGTCTACGACCCGCGGGGCAAGGACCGGACGTGGCGCGGCCGCTGGCGGTTCATCCGGCGCCTCCGGCAAGCGGCGTTTGATGTCTCCATCGATTTGCAGAACAGCCGGTTCACGCATCTGGCGGCGTGGCTGGCGGGGATTCCCGTGCGGATCGGCTACGACCGTCGGTGGGGCCGGCTCCTCACGCGCGCGGTTGCGCTGCCGCGCGAGGCGATGGATCCCGTGTCGCATCAACACCACCTCCTGACCGCGGCCGGCTTGACCATCGACGGCGCGGCGTTGGAGCTGTGGCCCTCGGAACAGGACGAGGCGCGCCTGGCGGCCCTCTTGACGGAGCTCGGCGTCGACCACACCAAACCGCTGGTGGGCGTGCATCCTGGAGGAAGCCAGCGGTGGAAAACCAAGCGGTGGAATCTCGCGCGGTGGGCCGCGCTCTGCGACCGCCTCGCGGCCCAGGGGGCGCGCGTGGTGGTGACCGGCGCCGCCGGCGAGGAAGCCCTCGGACAACAGCTGCTCCAGCTGACCACGACCGCACCGGCGGTGGCCATCGGCAAAACCCGGCTCATGGAATTGGCCTGTCTCATCCGGCGCTGCCGGGTGTTTGTCACGAATGACTCCGCACCGTTGCATGTCGCGGCGGCGATGGGGACCCCGACGGTCGCGCTCTTCGGGCCCACCGACCCGGCGCGGCATCTGGTGCCCGGGCCCGCGATCCGCGTCATCAAGAAGGACGTGTTCTGCAGCCCCTGTTACTCGACGTGGTGCCGGACGATCACGCACGCGTGCATGGAGCGGATCAGCGTGGAGGAAGTGCTGCAGACCATTACGGAATGCGGAATGGGGCATGCGGAATGGAAACGTGTCACTCCGCACTCCGCACTCCGCACTCCGCATGCGGCCTGATGCTGCCTCAACGCCTCCTCGTCGTCATGCCCAACTGGTTTGGGGAAACGCTGTTTGCCACACCGCTACTGAAGGCCATCCGGCACGCGGATCCCCGGGTGTTTGTGGCGGCGCTCGGGGTGCCGCGGGCACAGGACATCCTCACACACAACCCCCGGGTGGACCTGTTCATTCCCTGCGATGAGCGCGGCCGCCACAAGACGCTCGCGGCCAAGTGGCAGCTCATCGGCACGCTGCGGGCCAACCGATTTGACGCCGCCATCATCCTCCGGCGCAGTCTCACCCGCGCGATGTTGTTGGCGTCGGCGGGGATTCCCCGCCGCATCGGGTTTGCCAACGCCAAGAGCGGGTGGCTGTTGACCGACCGCGTGCCCACGCCGACGGCTCCCCTGCACAAGGCGCATGCCTATCTGCGGCTGCTGTCGCCGTTGGGGCTTCAGGCGTCTGACGGCTCGTATGAGTACCGGGTTAGCGATGCGGAGCGGGCCTCCGCCACAGCCCTTTTCCGGACGCACGGGGTGAGCGGGGAACAACCCATCGTCATCTTGCATCCTGGTGCGAACTGGGCGCACAAGCGCTGGCCGACTGAGCGCTTTGCCCAGCTCGCCGATCGGCTGGCCTCCGCCCGCCCGCTTGCGATTGTGGTGACCGGCGGGCCGGACGACCAGCCGCTGGCGGAGGCGATGCGTGCGCAGACGGCGGCACGGCTGGTCGTGCTCGCAGGGCAGACGACGCTGCGGCAGCTGGCGGCCTGCCTGGAGCAGGCGAGTCTTGTGGTCTCGAACGATACCGGGATTCTGCATCTTGCCACGGCTCTGGACCGTCCGGTCGTGGCGCTCTACGGGCCCACGTCTCCGGTGCTCACGGGTCCTTTGGGCGATCCGCGGCGCGTCATCGTCATTCACCATGCCGACTGCTGTCCGGAGATCCCCTGTTTCCATCCCGACCACCCGCCCCATCCCGGCATGCACGCCATTGGTGTGGACGAAGTCTATGACGCCGCGAAACGGTTATTGGGCGGTGGAGGGTGTAGGGTGGAGGGTGAACAACACGCAGACGATGCCGCCTGATTTCCCTCACCCTTCACCCTTCACCCTTGACCCTTCACCCTCCACCGGTGTTCCGAGGCGGATTCTGCTCATCGGGCTGTCCAACGTCGGGGACGCGATGCTCACGGACCCCGTCGTGACGCAACTGCGCGCACGCTTTCCCGACGCTCATCTAGCGATGATGGTCGGGGAACGCGCCCGTCAGGTGTTCGCGGGCGATCCACGGGTGGACGCGCTCATCACCATGGACGAGTTCACCGGCGGGCTGGGCCGGCTGCGGCTGGCGTGGCTGGTCTGGCGGATGCACCCGGATGTCCTGGTGGATCTGCGTCACACGGCGCTGCCGCTTGTCTGGAAACCGTGGCGCATCTGGCGCTATGTGTGGCCGGTGCCCCCCACCATCACGCACATGCGCGTGCGCCATCTCTGGCGGCTGCGCTGGCAGGTTCCAGAAGTGCGGGATGCCGCCGATCAGCCCGATGGCTTCGGACGGTGGTTGCGGCCCGAGGAAGTGGCGTCCATCGAGCAACTGGCCAGCCGGTGGGGCCTGCGCCAGGGCCAGCGGCTCATCGTCATCTGTCCGGGCGCCCGCAGCCACATCAAGCGCTGGTCGGCGGAGGGGTTTGCGGCGGTCGCCGACCGCCTGATTCACGAGGCGGATGCGGAGGTGGTGTTTGCGGGCGAACCGGATGAAGCGCCGCTCATCAACGACATCCGCGCAGCGATGCACCGGCCCGCCCACAGCGCCGCCGGGCACACGACCATCCGGCAGCTGGCCGCGCTGATGCAGCGCGCGCGCTTGGTCATCACCAACGACTCGGCCGCCCTGCACGTGGCGGGCGCCGTCGGAACACCCATCTTGGCGATCTTCGGCCCGACGGATCCGCGCAAGTACGGCCCCACGGGCGCACGCGACCGCGTGATCCAACGCCAGCTGTTCTGCGTGCCGTGCGAGCAGGCGCTGTGTCGCTTCCATCACGAGTGTATGCGCTTCATCTCACCGGAGGAAGTGTATCGGGCTGCCGAGCAGATACTCGAGGGTGAAGGGTCAAGGGTGAAGGGGCCAACACATCATTAGCATGAACGCGAATTCACCCTCCCCCCTCCACCCTTCACCAAAGAGAATTCTCGTTATGCGGCTCGATCGCCTCGGCGACGTCGTGCTGTCCACGCCGGTCCTCACACAGCTACGCCAGGCCTATCCCCAGGCGTTCCTGGCGATGATGGTTCGGCCCGCCTGCCGCGAATTGATCGAGGGGCATCCGGCGCTCAACGATGCGCTCGTGTATGACAAAGCCGGTCCCCAGCGCAGCGTGTTGGGCACGGTCCGGTTTGCGCGGGGGCTGCGTCGCTATGGCTTCGATACCGCGCTCATCCTGCACCCCACCAACCGGTCGCACTGGATCCCGTGGTTGGCCGGGATCCCGATGAGGATTGGCTACAACCGCAAATGCGCATGGCTGTTGACCCATCGCGTGCCGCACCGCAAGCAGGAGGGTGCGAAGCACGAGGCAGAGTACGCCTTGGACATGCTGCGCGTGTTGGGGATCGAGCCGGCAACCCCCGCACCCCTGGTGCCGATCCACCCGGCGGCGGACCAGCGGGTGCGCCAGTTGCTGCGCCAGCAGGGGGTGAGCGATGCGGCGCTCCTGGTGGCGATGCATCCATCTGCTAGCGACAGCTCCAAGCGCTGGCCGGCCGAGCGGTTTGCGCAACTCGCCGACCGGCTGGCGCAAGAGCATCGGGCGCACATCCTGGTGGTGGCGGGCCCAGAGGACGCGCCGCATGCGCGGACCGTCGTCCACCAGATGCGTCAGCGGGCCGTCAACTTCGCGGGTGCCTTATCGGTGGGAGAGCTGGCCGCGCTGTTGGCGCGCTGCCGGCTGCTGGTGTCTAACGACTCAGGCCCTGTGCATATCGCCGCCGCCGTCGGAACGCCCGTGGTGGCCATCTTCGGCCGCAACCAGCCGGGGATCAACGCCGCCCGCTGGCGCCCGCTGGGCTCCGGGCACATCGTGCTGGAAAAACCCGCGGACCGGCGCTTCAGCTACATCGCCGACTGGAGCGTTGACGACGTCTTCCGCGCGACGCAGGACATCCTTAAGCGAACACCCGCGCCCTCCCGCGGCTAAACGTGTTGCGGATGCCAGCGAGGAACCAGCTTCACCAGAGAGTGAAGAGCAGGAGGCGCCCTTCCATTGTCGTGCTTGAGAATTCGGCATGCATATCACGACTCATGTGCGCGATCTTGATTTTGCCTTGACGCTTGTAGCGCCGCGTGTTAGCCTAAGCCCGCAACTTACCCGGCCGTTCCATCCTTCCTGAGTTGCGCGCATAGCCTGATGTCCTAGGACGAAGGAAGCCTCGCATGAGAACACCGAACCGTTTCGCACGACTGCTTCAAACAACCATCCCTTATCCCAGACGCGTGGCGGCCTTTCTTTTGGCCGCTGCCCTGGTAGCGCTGAACTTCCCCGTTCCAATCAGTGAGCTTTCCGCAGCCCCACCAATTGTGGGTCCTGTCCAATCTCGCCCCCAGGTCATCACGAATCTTACGGGCACCGTCCTGGATGCGGTGTCCGACGCCCCGCTGCCCAATGTGACGCTGACTCTGGTGGGTACAGGCAAGACCGCCACGACCAACAGCCTCGGCAAGTTCACGTTCTTCAAGCCTCCACTCGGACAACAGACCCTGCTGGTGGATGCCCGGACGACGACAGTACCAGGTCAATGGCCCATCGTCCCGATTCCCGTCACCCTTCAAGCGGGCGTCAACACCTTTCCAACACCCATCTGGATTCCTGAGCTCGATGAAGAACACGGCACCATCCTAACCGCTGCCAATTTTAATCCGGCAACCGGCCAACTCCTTCAGACCCTCATCGTGCAATCCCCCGCCGCGCCCGGCGTCAAGGTCACCATTCCCTCCGGCACCTACCTCAAGAACGTCTGGAGCCCGCTGCAATTAGGCGCTGTCCTTTCGGTCACCAACGTGCCTCCGACCAAGCCTCCACAGCCCCTGCCGAACAATACGGTGCCGGGGATGCTCGTGATGACTCAGCCGGGCGGGATCCAATTCTTCGCCAACGCCGCTCTGACCACGCCGAAGAAAGTCGCCATCGAATTCCCCAACGTCCAGAATGAGTTTGCCACGGGGGCCAAACTGAGTCTGTCCTACGCCTTCGGCGGCCAGTTCGGGACTCCCATCAATGGCGGTTCGATGACGGTGCAAGGCAGCACCGTTCTCTCAGATACTGGCACCGGGCTTTTGCATTTGGCCTGCGCATGGACCCCGCCAAATCCTCCGGTTGTGACGACCAACACGGGCAACAACCCGGAGGATCTGGTGGACCCGGAGATGGCCTCCGAACTGGAAATCGGATCTGAGGCCGATCCGCTGATGGGCCGTCTGAGCATCGACCATCCACTAGCCGCGCATCGCGCGATGGGGATGGTCGAGCAACCGCGGCTGGTCTACACCTCCTCAACGGCGTATCCCCATCCGGTCCTGACTAGCCATACCAGCCTCTCATCCGGCAGCCCCGTGCCCCTGGCGACTTCTGCGAGCCTCTCCGTCAACGGCATCGCCCAAGGACCGTCCGTGTTCTGGCAAGGCTCCGACCAGCTCACCCGACAGGCGATGACCTTCGATGCGACGAGCCTTGCCACCGGCCGCTACACCGCGGCGCTGTCCATCGTGAACCACTACAAGGCCAGCTCCAGCGGCTCGACAACGAACAAAGCCATGCTAATCCACAACCAGATGGCTTCCCCCTTTGGGGCGGGGTGGGGCCTGGCCGATCTCCACCGACTCCAGCTCGATGCCCAGGGCAACGCCCTGATCACCGACGGCACGGGAACCGTCGGGTTTTTTGACAACACGGCTCCCGCCACGCAGGACCTGGTCGTGGCGAATTACTTCTCGAATGATGTCTCGATCCTCCTCGGTCACGGGGATGGAACCTTCCAGCCCCAAACGGTCTTGCCTGTGGGCAATGGCCCGGGCGGTGTCGCCATCGGCCACTTCAACGGCGATGTGTTCGAGGATCTCGCCGTGGCGAACGAGTTGTCTAATGACCTCTCCATCCTCCTGGGTAACGGCGATGGGACGTTTCAACCCCAGCAGACCTTTCCTGTAGGAAACGGCCCATTCTTAGTCGCCATCGGGCACTTCAACCCGGATGCCTTCGAGGACCTGGCAGTGGTGGACTCCGTTGGGACCGTCTCCCTCTTCCTGGGTAACGGCGATGGGACGTTTCAACCCCAACTGACGTTTCCTGTGGGGAATTCTCCGGAGGATGTCGCCCTCGGCCACTTCAATCCCGATGCCTTCGAGGACCTGGTGGCGGCGAACGATGTCTCCGACGATGTCTCCATCCTCCTGGGCAACGGGGATGGGACGTTTCAGCCCGAGATGACGTTTCCCGTGGGAAATAGCCCGGGCAGTGTCGCCATCGGGCACTTCAACGGCGATGTCTTCGAGGATCTGGTCGTGGCAAATGAGGGTTCGAATACGGTCTCCATCCTCCTGGGTAACGGCGACGGGACGTTCCAATCGCAGGTGACATACCCTGTGGGGAGTTTACCCTTCGACATCGCCATCGGGCACTTCAACCAGGATGACTTTGAGGACCTCGCAGTGGCAACTTGGGGGTCTAACAAGGTCTCTATCCTCCTGGGCAACGGGGACGGGACGTTTCAACCCAAGCTCACTTTTGCCGTGGGATCCGGACCTTACGCTCTCACCATCGGTCACTTCAACGGCGATGTGTTCGAGGATCTCGCCGTGGCGAACTCCACTGGAGGCACCGTCTCCCTCCTCCTGGGCAATGGGGACGGGACCTTCCAGCCCCAAGCGGTCTTGCCTGTAGGCAATGGCCCGGGCAGTGTCGCCATCAGCAATGTCAATAACGATTCCACGGCCCCCGGCTTCAACTCGCCGCCTGGCGATTTCTCCACGCTCATCAAAAACGCGGATGGCACGTTCACGTGGACGCAGAAGGACGGTACGCGGATGGAGTTCGACCAACAGGGCCTCCACAAAAAGACCGTGGACCGCAACGGCAACACCACGACCTACGCCTACAACCCGGATGGGACACTGGCGAGCATCACCGAGCCTACGGGCTTTGCCTCGTTCTTCAACTATACCGGCGGCAAGCTCTCTTCAGTCACGGACTCCGCCGGCCATACCACGACCGTCACGATCAACACAAGCGGCGACCTCCTCGAGATCATTGACCCGGATGGGGCCAAGGCCACCTTCACCTACGACAGTCCGCAAGTCATCGGTGCGGATCACCTCATGGTCACCAAGACCATGCCACGCGCCTACGATTCAGCTGAGCCGCTGTCGCCCTCCCAGTTCGTCACCACCTACACCTACAACTTCGCGGGCGAGCTCACCAAGACCGACAAACCCGCTCCCAGTGGTCAAACCATCACCTGGAACCTGCTGCCCAGCCAAGCCAATGCGCTGGTTGATCCTGCCCTGGGCGTGGGTACCAGCGCCAGCAACCCGGCGCCGCTGAAACTCGCCCAGAACGTTACAGCCACTCTCACCCAGCCGGAAGGCCCGACCACGAGCATGACGACCGACAAGTTCGGCTCAGTCAACAAGCTCACCGATCCCCTGGGCCGCATCACCACCATCCAACACGATAACTTCGGCAACCCGGTGAAGATCACTAAGCCCAATAGCGCGGTCACCGTGATGACCTATGATCTCAAAGGCAACCTCTTGACGATGACGGAGCAGGGCACCACCACCGCCACCACGGATGACCAGATCACCACCTTTACCTACGAGCCCATCTTCAACCAAGTCACCAGCATCCTGGATCCCAACCAGAATAAGAACTCCCTGGGCGTCACCACCAAGATCGATTACGACACAAGCGGCAACCCCATTCAGATCACCGATGCCTACGACACCGTGACCGAGCACAAGTACGACGAACCGGGGAAGGGCCACCCAGTGGTCAAGGGGTTGCTGACCTCTCAAATCGCCGCCAAGAATCTCCCCGAACAAGCCACCACCAGCCTCACCTACGACCTGGCGACTGCGAACGTCAAGACCACCACCGACCCCATGCTGCGCCTCACCAGCTTCACCTACGACAGCGCTGGCAACACCCAGACCTCCAAAGCCGAAGGCAATGACAGCAATCCCGCCACCGACCAGCTCACCACCTTCACCTACGATCCCATGAACCGCCTCAAGACCGTGCTCGATGCCGAAGCCGGCCTCACCCAGTACACCTACGACAAGAACGGCAACCTCACGAAGGTGATTGACGCCAAGACCGCTCCGGCGATCACCCAGTTCGCCTATGACGAGGTGGATCGGCTGTCCAAGGCCACCGACCCAGTCGGCAAGTTCGAGACCTTCGCCTACGACAAGGACAGCAAGCTCAAGACCCTGGTGGATCGCAAGACCCAGACCTTTACCCTCACCTACGATGCGGTCTTCCGGCTCACCCAAAAAGAGTTTCCACAGGCTCCCGGCACCTCCGGCAACACCCTGGTCACCTTCGGCTATGACGCCAACAACAACGGCAGCCTCCTCGATGACAACGATAACCTCGCGAAGGTCATCCGCCCCGAGGCGACCCTCACTAATACCTACGACGGGTTTGACCGCCTCGCAACGGCTTCAACCGCAGGCAGTCCCAACCAGCCGGATGTGACCCTGACCTACACCTACGACAAGAATGGCAACCGCAAGACGCTCATCGCCACGCAAGGCGCTGCCACCGTCGCCTCGCTGTCCTACACCCTCGATAAGCTCAACCGCGTGACCGCCATCAGCCATCAGCTCGCCGCCGTCAGCGTGCAACTGGCCTACGACGTGCTCTCACGCAGAACGCAGCTCGACTTCCCCAACACCACGCGCACCACGACCACCTACAATGCCGCCAGCGATATCCTGACCCGCACCCATACCTACGTCCCGACCAGCACGCTCCTCTCCTCGTTCACGTATACGCTTGATTCCGTCGGCAACCGTGCCACCCTCACCGAGACGCGCCCGACGTTTACCATCTCGGCCGGCCTCAACACCTTCGGCTACGACACGCTCAATCGCCTCAAGACCGCCGCGCACCCGACGATTCCCCTGGAGTCCTACCTCTACGACCCGGTCGGCAACCGCGATCCCAGCACCTGGCAGTACGATGTCGCCAACCGCCTGACCAACGACGGGACCTTCACCTACACGTATGATGCCAACGGCAACCAACTGACCAAAACTGAAATCGCCACGCCCTCGAACATGACCACCTATACCTACAGCCCCGAGAATTGGCTCAGCAGCACACAGCAGACAGCACTCAGCACACAGTACATCTACGACGGCTTAGACCGGCGGATTCAGAAGGACGTCAATGGCACTAAGACCAGCTACGTCTACGATCACGGCGATCTCCTCCTCGAATACACCCTCAACCCTTCACCCTTCACCCTGGTGGCGCGCTGGCTGCAAGGGCCAGGGATTGACGATCCACTCCTGATGGAGCGGGACACGAACAGTAACGGCCTCTTCGAAGCCACCGAGCGTTTCGTGTACCACGCCGATGGCCTGGGCAGCGTAACGGAATTAACCGACTCAACCGGCCTCACCGTTCGTTCCTACCTCTACAACGCCTTCGGCAATCTCACGAACCAAACCGGCACCCTCGCCAATCCCTACACCTACACGAGCAGGGAATATGACCCCGAGACCGGTCTGCTCTACTATCGCGCCCGGACACTCGATCCCCGGATCGGGCGCTTCTTGCAGGAGGATCCCGATGCCGTGGCGGATCCCGATCCCGACGAAGACGATGATGACCATCGCAACCTGTACGTCTACGTCGAGAATAACCCGGTCAACCGCGTGGATCCGTTAGGACTATATACTTCAATCCTGGGTGCGCCAACGCCCTACGCATTTCCGACCCCTCTCCCACCTATTGGCCCCAGAGTTGGGCAGAGAATTGTCAGACCGCCGGGGATTCAGACGGGGACAGCGTTGACAAAGGGTAAAGGTAAGGGAAAGGGAAAAGGACAGGGCACGGCAAAGCCCGGCCAACAGCAAGGTAAAGGACATAGGGGAAAAAAGGGACCAAAGGGAGGCCCTTCCTGGAATAAACATACGGATTCTCATTCGAGCAGAAATAGTCATAAAGCTAAAGAAAGGTTAATTAAAGAGGGTAAATGGAAATTTAGATAGAAACGGGGGAAAATTTATGAAGAAGAATAAGTTAGGAAACCTTATCAAGGGTCAAAGTATTGTCAAAATAAAAAGGGAGAGGATGAACGTTCCTTCCATTAACGGAGTAGTTATAAAGGCTAGTGAAAAATTGCTCCTCGTGCACTGTCTTGTTGATTTTCATTGGGATGGGTATTGTATTGTTCGTTTAAAAGACATCTCTGAGATACAACATGACAAATATGGGGTTTTCCTTAAAGGCATACTCATCAAGGAGGAAATTTTTTATATTAAGAAAAAACATCCGTCTATTGATGTTTCTGATTGGTTTTCTGTGTTTAATTCATTAGTAAGCTATAAAAGAAATATCGTCGTTGAGGGGGAATGCGACGATGAATTCTTGATAGGGAAAATAGAGCAAGTGAATAAGAGTAGTGTGGATATTCGTGGTTTTAATGCTTTAGCTGAATGGGATCCAAAGCCCACAATAGCTCCTTATTCAGAAATTACAAACGTGTCATTTGATAACGAGTATATTAAAGGTTTTTCGAAAATACGTTCATTAATTGGAAAATCCGTACCGCGAAAGAGAAAACCAGGAAGGGGGTCGGGAAAGGGGTCAGTTCTTGAAAGTTGAATTCTCCCGGTTTACCTACACCCTCGATTCCGTCGGCAACCGTGCCACCCTCACCGAGACGCGCCCGACCTTTAATATCACCGCTGGCTTGAACACCTTTGGCTACGACAAGCTCAACCGCCTGAAAACGGCCATCCACCCCACGATTCCGACCGAGAGCTATCTGTACGATCCCGTCGGCAATCGCGACCCCTCCACGTGGGTCTATGATGTCGCCAATCGCCTCACCAACGACGGGACGTTTAGCTACACCTACGATGCCAACGGCAACCAGCTCACCAAGACCGCGGGCGCCAACGTGACGACCTACACGTACAGTCCAGAAAACTGGCTTATCAGCAGTCAGCAATCAGCAACCAGCAGTCAGTATGTGTATGACGGCTTAGACAGGCGGATTCAGAAGGACGTGAACGGCAGTAAGATGCGCTACATCTATGATCATGGCGACATCCTGCTGGAGTACGACGGTGCGAACATCCTCAAAGCGCGGTGGATGCCCGGCCCCGGCGTTGACGATCCGCTGTTGATGGAACGTGATGTGAACAGCAACGGGACCTTTGAATCAACCGAGCGGTTCACCTACCATACCGATGGTCTGGGCAGCATCACCGAGCTGACCGACTCAACTGGCCTCACCGTTCGTTCCTACCTCTACGACGCCTTCGGCCAGCTCCTCAATCAAACCGGCACGCTGCTGAATCCCTACACCTACACGAGCAGGGAATACGATGTGGAAACGGGACTGCTGTACTATCGCGCCCGGACGCTCGATCCGCGGATCGGAAGATTCTTGCAAGAGGATCCGCAGAGCTACACGGAAAGCATCCTGGCCGATTCCGAGGCGCAGTTTCTCACCCAACCCGCCCAGGGCCACCCCTACATCTACGCCCTCGACAACCCCGTCAACCTCACCGATCCGGATGGGCGGTTTGCCTGGGCAGCGGTCGGAGCCGCGGTCGGGGCTGCGGTGGGAGGGGGCATCGGAGCGTATCGCGCCTATCGCGGGGGAGCCAGAGGCTGGCGGGTGGCCTCCGCTGGTCTGCGCGGGGCCGCTGTGGGAGCCTTGCTCGGCGCTGGGCTGGGAGGCGCGGTGCGCTTCGGGGCCGCGGCCGTCGCCCGGGGTGCTGCCACCCGAGCGGCCACCGGCGTGTGGCAGGGCGCGAGAGCTGTAGCTCGTTCAGCCTTTCGGAGAGGAGGGTGGCTGAACAATAATCCTTACTTCCGGGTTGGGTGGGGTTGGAAGGAGTCAGTGGAACGCGAAGTTTTCCGAATTGCGATAGGAAATAAAAGTGCGCCAATTCACTGGCATATCGATTGGCCTTGGTAGTGGCCCGCGCATGGACAATCATGGATCGTTAGTAGAGTTTAGTTCATTGGGGGAGCTTAGGTAAATGACCGGCATACTTGCGCTGGCTACGAGTGTCATCTTAGGCGTTGGTTTAGCGTTATGGTTTCTGAAGCACCATGGTAAGGTTAAGCGTACCAGAGAAGAAGTAGTGACGATTATCGAATCGTTTATCAATGGAACAGGTGAGGAGTGGGGTTGGGATGATTTTATTTCCATTCCTGTGCATGACCCTGAGTTAGAAAAAATACGAGTTCGCTGTGCGCGACTTCCCGAAGAGTACCCCCCAGATAAATCTGGAACATATTGCAACGAGAAGGGCCTTGAGGTTCTCAGAAATTTTGTGGGGAAAAAGGTACCGGGTTCTGAGGGGACAGGTTAAAGAAAATCGTAAGGTGCCAGGCACCGAGGGACAGGCATTCTATGACCCCAGTAAGGTGCCAGGCACCGAGGGACAGGCATTCTATGACCCCATGAACCGCCTCAAGACCGTCCTGGATGCGGAAACCAGCCTCACCCAGTGGAAAATTGGTGCCGTCCTAAATAGTGGCGCCTCGCCACATCTAGGCTGGCACAGTTAGCACGGCACCAGTTTTCGCAGCGTGTTGTCGGCGGGCACAGGTGGAACGCCTCCTTCTTTCCCCCACCTGTCCGTCGCTCATAGCGACCTTCGGCTTACAGCCGAAAGTGCCGCGTCGCAGCACAGCGACAGGTGGTGGGGTTGACCACCCCTGACTGTCCTGCTACAATCTGTACGTGCCAATCCTCGATTTTACGAAGCTCAAGACCTATCCCCTCGCCTCGCGCAAAAGCAAAGTCAACACCGACGCCTTTGCGAGAGTTCGGCGAAAGGGCGCGTCCTTTCGCGAGTTCTACGACTCCCTTCCGGAGCTCCTGGCCGCCAGAGACTTGCGGCTGGTCGTCAAGGCGATCGTCAACGCCCACCGTCACAAGAAGCCCGTCCTGTGGATGCTCGGCGCCCACGTCATCAAGGTGGGCCTCAATCCCTTGTTGATCCACCTGATCCGCCGCAAGGTCGTCACGGCCTTAGCGCTCAACGGCGCCGGGGTGATCCATGACTTTGAGCTGGCGTTCATGGGCTCCACGTCCGAGGATGTGGCCGCGGCCCTAGCGGACGGCTCCTTCGGGATGGCCGAAGAGACCCATCGGACGATCAACGCGGCGATCCGGCAAGGCGCCAAGCGCAAGTGGGGATTGGGCCATGCGGTCGGGACGATGATCAACTCGAGCCGCCTGCCCTACCGCTCTTTGAGCCTACTGGCGACCTGCCAAGAGCTGGGGGTGCCGGCGACGGTGCACGTGGCCATCGGCACGGACATCATTCATCAGCAGTCTAGCGCCGACGGCGCGGCCATCGGGCAGACGTCGCTGGCGGACTTCCGGAAGCTCGCGGGGGTGGTGGCGGGGCTCGGCGGGGGCGGGGTCGTCGGGAACCTCGGCTCGGCGGTCATCTTGCCGGAGGTGTTCCTGAAGGCGGTTTCGATCGCTCGGAATCTCGGGCATCCCGTGAAAGACCTCACTGCGTTTGACTTCGACATGATTCGCCACTATCGGCCGCATGAAAATGTCCTGAAGCGCCCGACGATGCTCGGCGGCACGGCCGTCCACATCACCGGCCACCACGAGCTCCTCATCCCGTTGTTGGTGCAAGCGATTCTCGAAGAGCTCTAACCGCTCCATGACGCAACACACTCCAACCCTTCAGCCCAAACGGGCCCAACAACTCATTCGGGCGTTCCACCGCGCCAAGGTGCTGGTGGTCGGTGATGTGATGCTGGATGAATTCGTATGGGGCAAGGTTAGCCGCATCAGCCCGGAGGCGCCGGTACCGGTGGTCTGGGTGCAGTCGGAGTCGGTCATGCCCGGCGGCGCCTCGAATGTGGCGAACAACGTCCGGGCGCTCGGCGGCGCGGTGCAGCTGGCGGGCGTCATGGGCACCGATCGGTGGGGCGCGCGGCTGTTGGAGGAGCTGGCCAAACGGCAGATCGGGACCGCCGGCATCCTGCGGGATTCGTCACGGCCGACGACGGTCAAGACGCGGGTAATCGCGCACCATCAGCAGGTCGTCCGGGTGGACCGGGAGGAGATTACGATGCTGTCGGCGGCGGCCATCAAGTCGTTGCTCGGGTTTATCCGCCAGCAGCTGAACGTCGTGGACGCGGTCGTCATCGAGGATTACGGCAAGGGCGTGATCACTCGGGCGTTGCTCGAGCAGGTGATCCCGATGGTCCGGGCGCGGCGGAAACTCATCACCGTGGACCCCAAAGAGGACCATTCCGATTTGTATCACGGTGTGACGGCCATCACGCCCAACCGCAGCGAAGCCGGGGCGATGGTCGGCCGCGAGCTGCAGACGGAGACGGATGTCACGCGCGCCGGCCAGGAGCTGCTGCAGCGGCTGGGCTGCGAGGCCGTGCTGATGACGCTCGGAGAGGACGGCATGGCGTTGTGCGAGCGCACCGGCCGCCGGACGCGGATTCCCACCGTCGCCCAGGAAGTGTTCGATGTGGCGGGCGCGGGCGATACCGTCATTGCCACCTTTACGTTGGCGTTAGCCGGAGGGGCGTCGATGCCGGAAGCGGCCATCCTCGCCAACCACGCCGCGGGGATCGTGGTGGGCAAGCTGGGGGTGGCGGCGGCCTCGCCCGAGGAGCTGTTGGCCCGCGTGAATGGCAAGCGGCTCAGAACGGCAGGCCCTCGACTTCGGGCCAGCTCCCACAGCCGTTAGTCGAGCGGTGCTGATGACGTCGCAGGTGGTTGGGATCATTCCCGCACGGTATGGGTCCACGCGCCTGCCGGCCAAAGCCTTGGCCATGCTCAAGGGGCGGCCTCTCATCCAGCACGTGTGGGAACAGGCCAAGCAGGCGCGGCACGTGGGGGAGGTGCTGGTGGCCACCGACGATGCGCGGATCGCCCAGGCGATTGAGGCCGTGGGCGGCAAGGCGGTGATGACAAGCCCCACGCACCGCTCCGGGACCGACCGCATCGCGGAAGTCGCCCGGCAGATGGACGCCCAGGCGTTTCTCAACATCCAGGGTGATGAGCCGCTCATCCGGCCGGAACAGATCGACCAGGTCGCGCAGTTTCTGCTGGCCCATCGCGCCGTGCCGATGGTCACGTTGATGACGCCGCTCACCCGACGGGAGGACCAGGCGAACCCCAACGTCGTCAAGGTCGTCGTGGACCAGGACGGCTATGCGCTGTACTTCTCCCGCGCGCCGATTCCATTTATCCGAGAGCAATCAGCAATCAGTAATCAGCAATCAGCGAAGACGTTCTATAAGCATTTGGGCATTTACGGCTATCAACGAGAGTTTCTCCTGCGGTACCCGCACCTCGCGCCCACGCCGCTGGAGCAGGCGGAGCAGCTGGAGCAGCTCCGGGCGGTGGAACACGGCTATCGGATCAAAGTCCTGGAAACCCCGTATGACACCATCGGCGTGGATACGCTGGATGATCTACAGCGTGTGGAACGGCTGTTGGCGGAGGTCCGCAAGTGAGCGAGAGTAAGCGCGCCACAAAATACATCTTCGTGACCGGCGGGGTCGTGTCGAGCCTCGGCAAGGGGATTGCCTCCGCTTCCATCGGGCTGTTGCTGAAATCCCGCGGGCTGAAGGTCATGCTGCAGAAGTTGGATCCCTACATCAACGTGGATCCCGGGACGATGAGCCCCTACCAGCACGGCGAGGTCTATGTCACCGAAGACGGCGCCGAGACGGACCTGGACCTGGGCCACTACGAGCGGTTCACCGGCCTGACGCTGACCAAGGACAGCAATGTGACCGCCGGGAAGATCTACTACTCCGTCATCATGAAGGAGCGCCACGGCGATTATCTCGGCAAGACGGTGCAGGTGGTGCCCCACATCACCGATGAGATCAAGGCCTCGATCACCCGGGTCGCCGGGAAGGGCGAGGTGGATGTCGTCATCGTCGAAGTCGGCGGGACCGTCGGCGACATCGAGGGGCTGCCGTTTCTGGAAGCCATCCGCCAGCTGCGCAACGAGCTGGGGCGGGGCAACTCCCTCAGCGTCCACCTGACGCTGGTGCCCTACATCAAGGCGGCCGATGAGCTCAAGACCAAACCCACGCAGCACTCCGTCGGCAAACTCCGGGAGATCGGGTTGCAGCCGGAGGTCCTGCTGTGCCGGACGGAGAAGCCGTTTTCCGAGCACGTCCGCCAGAAGATCGCCCAGTTCTGCAACGTGGAGCCGGCGGCCGTGATCCAGGCGATGGATGTGGGCGATGTCTACGAGGTGCCGCTGGTGTTCGCGCAGCAGCAGCTGGATGACACGATTCTCCGGCTGCTGGAGCTGTCCTGCCCGAAGCATGACCTGGTGGACTGGCGGGCGCGGGTCGTGGAGCGGGCCCTACATCCGAAGCGGACGGTGACGATCGCCGTCGTCGGCAAGTACGTCGAGCTCCAGGATGCCTACAAGTCGATCTACGAAGCCCTGCGGCACGGCGGGCTGGCCAACGATGCGGGGGTGGACATCCGCAAGGTGAATGCGGAGACCTTAAGCCGGCACGATATCGCCGCGAAGCTGGCGGGCGTGCGCGGGATTCTGGTGCCGGGCGGCTTCGGGTACCGGGGCATCGAAGGCAAGCTGGAAGCCATCCGGTTTGCGCGGGAACGGAAGATCCCGTACCTGGGGATTTGCCTGGGGATGCAGTGCGCGGTCATTGAGTTTGCGAAAAACGTCCTGGGTCTGCGCAAGGCCAATTCCACGGAGTTTGACGCCGACACGCCCGATCCGGTCATCAGCCTGCTCGAGGAGCAGAAGAAAATCAAGCATCTGGGCGGGACGATGCGGCTGGGCGCCTCATCCTGCCGACTGGTCAAGGGGTCGAAGGCCTCTGAGGCCTATCAGGCGTCGGACGTCCTGGAGCGTCACCGGCATCGCTATGAGTTCAATAACGCCTACCGCGAGCGCTTTGAAGCGCGAGGGTTTGTCTTCTCCGGTTTCTACACGGCGTTTGACTTGGTGGAGCTGATTGAGCTCAAAGGGCATCCGTGGTTTGTCGCCTGCCAGTTCCACCCGGAATTCAAATCCCGGCCGCTGCAGCCGCATCCGCTCTTTCGCGCGTTCATCAAAGCCAGTCTCGGGCAGACCCGCCCATCGGCCGCGGCCCGGCGCATGGCGGCCCGCAAGCCGCACGGCGCCAAACGCAAGGCATGATGGCCGACCGCCTGTTGAGATGACGCGCCCCGTACGGACCGCCAGCGCCACACGGCATCTCGTCCACGTCAACGGCATTCGCATCGGCGACGGGCAGCTGCCCGTCGTGATTGCGGGGCCGGATGTGATTGAGAGCGAACGGCATGTCCTGTCGCATGCGGAGCGCCTCAAGCGGATCTGCGACCGCGTGGGGCTGCCGTACATCCTGAAGTGCAGCTACGACAAAGGCAACCGGACCTCCCTTCGGTCGTATCGCGGACCCGGCTTGAAGAAGGGCCTGCCGATCCTGGCGAAGGTGAAGCGGCAGTTGGGTATTCCCGTCCTGAGCGACATCCACTGCCGCCAAGAGGTGAAGCCGGCTGCGGAGGTGCTGGACGTGCTGCAGGTGCCGGCTTTCTTGTGCCGTCAGACCGACTTCGTCGTGGCCGTGGCCAAGGCCGGCAAACCGGTGAATCTCAAGAAAGGCCAGTTCTTGGCGCCGTGGGACATGGCGCGGGTGATCGAGAAGGCTGCCTCTACCGGGAACCACCAGCTCCTGGTGAGCGAGCGCGGCACGAGTTTCGGCTACAATAATCTGGTGTCGGACCTGCGCAGCCTGCAGGTGCTGGACGCGTTCGGCTATCCGGTGATCTATGACGGCACCCACTCGGTGCAGCTCCCCGGGGGATTGGGAGCGGCCTCCGGAGGCCAGCGGGAGTTTGTGCCCGCCCTGGTGCGCGCCGCCGTCGCCACCGGCCACTGCCACGGCCTGTTCTTGGAAGTCCACGAGAATCCGGAGCAGGCGCCCTGCGACGGACCGAATATGCTGCGCTTGGATCGGTTGGAGACCTTGCTGCGCGAAGTCAAGGCTATCCACTCCGCATTACGCCATGAGCGGGAGTAGGAAGTATGAGGTAAGAAGTATGAATGGACTTCCAACTTCCTACTTCCTACATCATACTTCGAACACATCGACACCATGAGTCTTCAACGTGCTAAACAAGTGCTGCGGATTGAGGCGGAGGCGATCCGGCGGTTGATCCCCCGCGTGGGGCGCAGCTTCGAACAAGCCGTGAACCTCGTCGTGGGCTGCAAAGGGCGCGTCGTGGTCACCGGCATGGGCAAGGCCGGTCTGATCGGCCAGAAGCTCTCGGCGACGCTGGCTTCAACCGGCACGCCGAGTCTGTGGATGCATCCGGCCGAAGCGATCCACGGGGATGTGGGGCGCGTCACGAAGAACGACTGCGTCATCGCTCTTTCCAACAGCGGGCAGACCGAGGAGCTGACGCGGCTGCTGCCTGCCATCAAACAGATCGGCGCGCGGCTCATCGCGCTGACGGGGAACGTCCACTCCCATCTGGCCAAGCACAGCGATGTGGTGCTGGATGTCAGCGTCAAGCGCGAGGCCTGCACGCTGAACCTCGCCCCCACCGCGTCCACGACGGCGATGCTGGCCATGGGCGATGCCTTGGCGGTGGTGGTGGCGGAGCGGCGCGGCTTCAAGGAGCGGGACTTCGCCCTGTTCCATCCAGGCGGGCAATTGGGCCGGCGCCTGCTTCTGAAGGTCCGGGACCTGATGCGCACGGGAGCCTCCAATCCCGTCAAACCGCAGACAGCCCGCGTGAAAGAGGTCCTGTTGGCCATCACCAAGGCGCGGGCGGGCTGTGCGAGCATCGTGGACCGCCGCGGCCGCCTCGTGGGCATCTTCACCGACGGCGACCTGCGCCGGCACATCGACCGCACGCCCAACCTGGCGCAGGCGACGGTGCAAGACGTCATGACGCGGAACCCTAAGGTCATCAACGCCGACCGGCTGGCGGCCGAGGCGTTGCGGGTCTTGCGGGAATACCGCATCGATGAGCTGGTCGTCGTGGACGGCAGGCGCAGGCCAGTCGGCCTGCTGGACGTGCAGGATTTGCTGAAGGCTGGGTTTTGAGGGTTGCCGCGAGCGCACCGGGTGACGCACCGCACGCCATGGAACTTCCCCAGAGTATCCCTCCCGAGGTCCGCAGCCGCGCCACCCGGGTGATCGCCCTCGTCCTGGACGTCGACGGCGTGCTCAGCGACGGCCGCATCGTCTACGATGAGTACGGCGATGAGCTGAAGTTCTTCGATGTCCAGGACGGCGCCGGGCTCGTCTACTGGCGCCGTGCGGGGCTTCGCTCGGCGGTGATCACCGCCCGCAAAGCCAGGCTCATCAGGCGCCGGGCGAAGGAGATGCAGGTGGATTTCGTGGCGCAGAATGCCCTGACGAAGCTGGTCGCCTACGAGACCTTCCTGAAGCGCTTCCGGCTGGCGCACGAACAGGTGTGCGCCATCGGGGACGACATGATGGACCTGCCGATCCTGCGCCGGGTAGGCCTGGCGGTGGCGGTGCCGAATGCGGTGGAGGAGGTTAAGGCCGTGTGCCACTATGTGACGAGCCGGTCCGGTGGCAGGGGGGCGGTTCGTGAAGTCATTGACGTCATCCTGAAAGCCAAGGGTCTCTGGGATGAAGTCAGTAGGCCGTATTATCTGTAACATATCGTAAGCGTTCAAGATAGCCGTTCTGTAAGTTTGCCCCTTCATCAATTTTGTCGAAAGGCCTCCGAAGACTCTCCCAAGCTTCCTCAGGAATGACCGCAGGTCTTTAAATTAAACAGAGTTTTTAAATATATAGTAAAAGTATTGAAGTTTGAGTGATTTTATGGTATGCTTCCCGTTAGCAACACAGATCGAAGACCTTTTCCAGGACAGACGAAGACTCACATGAGCGTGAAGGGAGTGAACAGCGCAACCAGATGAGAAACAACGGCACCTCAAAATCCAACATCATGACCCTGAGGGAAGTGGCGAAGTACCTCGGGCTTCATGTGATGACGGTCTACAAATTGACCCGTGAAGGCCGGGTACCCGCCGCCAAAATCGGGGGCCAGTGGCGCTTCAAGCGCGATGTGCTCGATGAGTGGCTTGACGCGCAGATGCGCAGGTAAGGCTCCGTCCATGGCACGCCCGGCAGGTCCAAGCGGGCTCTCCCTATGACCACCGCGAACGGGACCCCCTCACCGACCAACGGCAGCGAGCGCCGTCACTTTCCTCGGCGCAACATCGCCTTGGATATCGCGTTCGGTCCTGTGAGGACTGAACACCGCCCACCCGAGAGCCAGCTCCAGCACACCGTGACGGTGGACCTCAGCATCGGGGGGCTGTGCCTCTATACCGACGTCCTCTCTCCCGTAGGCACCCAGCTCTTCTGCCTGGTGACGGTTCCGAATCAGCAGAAGCCCATCGAGCTGACCGCCACCGTCGCCTGGTTTCAGCGCGTCTCCCAGGAGGTGCGAGGCTATAAATTGGGCCTGGAGTTTGCGGCGGTGAGTGCGGTGGACCGGGCGGTGCTGGAACGGGTCGTACTGGAGCCGCCGGCACAGGCCGCGACACGATCCAAAACCGTCCTGTTGGTCGATGACGATTTCGAGTTCATGGAGGCCATGAAGGTGCGGTTCCAGTCGGCGGGCTACCAAGTGCTCACCGCCAGCGAGGGCTTGGAGGCGTTGGAGAAAGGCCGCACCGAACGGCCCCACCTCATCATCCTCGATTTGATGCTGCCGAAGCTCAACGGCTATGACGTCTGCCGGTTGCTGAAGTTCGACCAGAAATTCCAGCACATTCCCATCATCGTCCTGAGCGCCCGCGCCCGGCAGGAAGACCGGGATCTCGGCTACAGCGTCGGTGCCGACGCCTATGTCACCAAGCCCTTCGACGGCAAGGCCCTCCTGTCGACCGTCGAGACGGTCCTGGCCCAGCCGCCCCACTCCAACTAAGCGTTGGTTTCAAAACCCAAGCATTGCGGATTTCGGATTGTCGATTGCGGATTGGTCCGTCGGTCAATCCGCAATTCGCAATCGGCAATTCGCAATCTGAAGCGGTTTTGAAAAGCGCTCTAAGCCTCCCGGCACCTCGTCCGTCCTCAGCTCGTCTGGGAGTCTCCACGTTCGCCAACATTCGCCAGCATTGGTCAGCGCTTGTCTCGGCTTGACAACCCTCCGCAAGAACAGGCATACTTACCGTGTGCCGCGGTCCATGATCACGGCACAAGAACTCGTGCAGTGCTGTTAAGAGCAAACGATTTCTGCCAGCATCCGATGGCGGACCCCGCGGTCAGTTTCGCGAAGCGAAACGTGCGGGGCGAAAGGATCGGGCGCAAAGCCAGAGGCCCTTAGAGACAGTGGAAAGTTCAAAGTTGAAAGTTGCAAGTCCCTTTCAACTTTAGACTTTAAACTTTCAACTGATCTTCGGGCGGCTCGGCTGCCAGCAGGATCGGGACTGTCCCCGAAGGGGACTGTCCCGGAACGGCAAACGCCCATCCAGGCCGGATGGGCGTGTTTCATTTGAGACCGCCACTTACGGAGCGAATTGAAGATGACCGACAAATCGTACTTATCCATCGGAGAAGTGGCACAGCGCTTTGGGGTGAACCCCACGACCGTCTACCGTCTGGTTCAGCGGGGGGCGCTGCCGGCGTTTAAGGTCGGCGCCCAGTGGCGCTTCAGTCAAGAAATACTGGAGTCGTGGGTGGCGGGACAAATGGCGGGGGACGGGCCCAAGGCGCGACGCAGACGGTCCTTGCGTGGACGCGGGGGACCCGCCAGCGGGCGACACGCGAATGGCTGAGACCACGCTTCGATTGAAACAGGGGTGGCAGAAGCTCGCCCTCGAGAAGGGCCTGCTCAGCGAGACCGATCTGCGCCGGGCGCAGGAGGACGCGGAGGCTACACGCCGCGGCGTCGATGACGTGCTCGTCGAGAGTGGGAGGCTCCCGGAAGAGCTCATCGCGAAAATCAAGGCCGAGGCCGCTGCCACCGTGTATGTCGAGGTGCTGGATTACCAGATTGATTCCGCGGTGCTGGAATTGGTCCCGGAGCACGTCGCGCGCAAACATACGCTCATCCCGCTCTTTGCGGCGGGGAACGCCTTGACGGTGGCGATGGCCGATCCGTGGAATGTGGTGGCCATCGATGAAGTCCGGCTGGGCGCGAGGCTGCCGGTGGTGCAGCCGGCAGTTGGAACGGCCACCGCCATCCGCCAAGCCATCGATCGCCACTATGGGCATAAAGTGGTGGAAGAAGCCGCGACACGGGCGGAGGCAAGAGCGGGCCAGGCGGCCGTTGCGCCGTCGATGAAGGCGTCCCCCCGCAAGGGGGCGGCACCAACCCTTGAGGTCAGCGGCGAGGTGTCCGTCACCAAATTGGTGGACGCGCTGCTCACCGGGGCGTTGGAGGTGCGGGCCTCGGATATTCATCTGGAGCCTGATGAGACCCACCTGCGAGTGCGCTATCGGATCGACGGGCTCCTCCAGGAAGTCCAGCAGTTGCCCGTCGCGGTGCATGAGGCGGTCGTCTCGCGCATCAAGCTCTTGGCGAAACTGGATATCACGGAGCACCGCCTCCCGCAGGACGGGCATCTGCCGATGACGATGCAGAATCGTCCGATCGACCTCCGCATCTCCACCTATCCGACGGTCTTCGGCGAAAATGTCGTCATCCGCTTGCTGGATCGCGGCGATCTCCATCTGAATATGGAGACGTTGGGATTGGCTTCGGAGACCCTGGCCCACGTGACGGCGCTGGTCCAGCGTCCCCATGGCCTGTTGCTGGTGACCGGCCCCACAGGTTCGGGGAAGACGACGACGCTCTACGCCGCCCTCACCCACATCAACTCCGTGGCCAAAAATATCATGACCATCGAGGACCCCGTGGAATATCACCTGCCGCTGATCCGCCAAACCCAAATCAATGTGAAAGCCGGTGTGACCTTCGCCACCGGGTTGCGCTCGCTGCTCCGACAGGACCCTGATGTGATCATGGTCGGTGAAATCCGAGACCGCGAGACGGCGGAAATCGCCATCCACGCTGCACTGACCGGGCATCTCGTGCTCTCCACGCTGCATACCAATGATGCGATGGGAGCCGTCGCCCGCTTGCTGGATATGGGGGTCGAGCCGTACTTGCTGGCCAGCACGCTGCTGGGCGTGATTGGGCAGCGGCTCGTGCGGCGCATCTGCACGCACTGCCAGGAAGGGAGCCGGCCGCCGGCAGACATCCATACGCAATATCCTGAGCTGACCGTCGTCTATCGGGGACGCGGCTGCCGGATGTGCCGGCAGACTGGCTATCTGGGCCGCGTGGGTGTCTTTGAGTTGTTTGGGATTGAGGAACCGGTGAAAGCCTTGATCGCCGCCAAGTCATCGTCCGATGTCTTGTTGCACCACGCCCTCACCAATGGCTTTTCCACGATGCGCGCAGATGGGTTGCGAAAAATCCAAGAGGGGATGACGACCTTTGATGAACTCAACCGCGTCGTTCCCAACTAACGCCTCGACGACTGCACCGACCCGAACGCCTGCCAGCACTGGCAAGCGAGCCGCACGGGTCAGCCTATCCGATCGGTATTTGTTTGTCCGGCAGTTGGCTGTGCTGTACAAAGCCGGCGTGCCCCTGCTCTCCGGCCTCCGGGCCCTTGAGGATCAATTACCCGCGGGAGCCCTCCGACGTACCGTGGGAGCCATCGCCAACGATTTATTGAACGGTTACACGCTCTCGCAGGCGTTCGGGCGGCATCCCGATTCGTTTGATCCGCTGTTTATCGGCATGATCCGAATCGGCGAGGCGGGCGGGCTGCTGGATGAGGTCTTGAAGCGTTTGGCCGAGCTGGCCGCCTGGGAGATGGAGCTGCGGGCCCAGATGAATCAGGCGTTGCAGTATCCGCTCATCGTCTTGGCGACCCTCAGCGTGGCGCTGGCCCTCATGGTGACGGTCGTGCTGCCTCGCTTTGCGCAGATGTTCAGCTCCATGCATCAGCAGCTCCCGCTGCAAACCCGCGCGATCTTGGCGTTGAGCCGCGTGCTGGTCCATGACGGCTGGCTGTTGGCGCTGCTGGCGGTTCTCGGCGCGATCGCGGGGTGGCGCGTGCTCCAGACGCCGGGTGGACGCCGGTGGTGGGACGCGCATCTCTTGCGCCTGCCGGTGGTGGGGCCGTTGTGCGTCCAGCTGGACATGTCTCGCGTGACCCGGACGGTGGCTGTCTTGAATGCCAGTGGCCTGCCGATGTTGGACACCCTCACGCTGGCCGCGGGGAGCGTGAAGAATACCCACATTCAAGGCGGCCTGGCATCGGTGCTGGAACAAGTGCGGGGGGGACAGAAGCTGGCCACGGCGATGAAGGCCGCTGGGCTGTTTCCGCCGGTCGTCGTGCAGATGGTCGCGACCGGCGAAGAGACGGGTCGTATGGATGAGCTGCTCTCCAGCGTGTCGGACTACTATGACCAACAAGCCGCCTATCTATTACGCAAACTCATCACGTATGTGGAACCGGCATTATTGCTCATCGTGGGACTGGGGGTGCTCGCCATGGCTAGTGCTGTGCTGGTGCCGATGTGGGACATGGTGAACATCTTCAAAGCGGGGAGGTAATTTCATGTGCAGGAGCACGAGACGTCACCGGCAGGCGGGCTTTACGTTGATCGAGTTGGTGATTGTGATCGCCATCATCGGGATTTTGGCGGCGGTGGCGATTCCAAAGTTTATTGACCTGCGTAACGAGGCCTACATCGCCCAAGTCAACGGGGTGCTGGGTGGGGTGCGGGCGGGAATTTCGGTGGTGGCCGCGAAGAACCAGGCACAGACGATTCCACAGGCCACGACCTTTCCACCCAATCTTGAAGCGACCTGGGGCAGCATCACGGGTGGGCTGCTGTCACCGAACGGCACAGCCTGTGTCACCGCGACACCGTGCTTTGAATTGGTGCTCCAGCAACCGTTGACGGAAAGCAACTGGGTCCAGACGACTGCCACGACCTACACCTTCACGAACCCCGTCACCTCGACCGCGACAACCTATACTTACAACACGGTGAACGGCACGTTCCAATAATCTCGCGAGAGCGTGAGGTCGTGCGGGCGGAGGGTCGCATGCAGCGGACAAGAGAGACGGGGTGGCTGTTGGTGGGCTTGATTGTCATCCTTAGCGCAGTCTTCCTTGCGATGGCGGGGGTGGCGCTGGCCTTGGCGCAGAGTCGACAGCTCCTCAGCGTGCGCGAGAACGACACCGAGGCCGTCTACCTGGCGCAGGCCGGCGTCATGCAGGCGCTCTTCGATTTTCGTGATCCAGGTAACGGCGGCAATGGCTTTGCGCTTGGGCAATACATTGTGGATGATGGTCCCGGGACCCAAGACGACATCTTCATCCTGGGGGGCAAGGCGGCAGATTTCCTGCTCGCCAACATGATTTCCTCCGTTGTAGACCAGGGCAACCTCGCGGGCCAGCCCCGAGACCGCCTGCGGGACTGGCGGATGCGCAACGTCCTCATCACCGCCGCACCGGTCGTGCGAATCACCCACATGAGCGTGGCGTGGGAGAACCCCACTGTGCCCTTTGGCGTAGGAGTCATCCGGATCGAGCTAAACAACACGAAGGTCTGGCCGGTCGTCGGCCAGATCTCCACGCCGCAGCCCTCGGGGACGCTGCTGAACATCATTGATCACACCATTCCGGCCAACACTGTGCGGGTCCGCAACACCATCTGGTTCTCGACCACCAATATCATGTCGGCCAAAGCGTTCATCGACGTGACGTTCCGCATGAGCGACCACGTAGCCAGCGGCAACCCGCTGGATGCTTCGATTCGCACCGCCCACTATACCCAGCAGACGTCGACCCGCTCCGCGGACTTCACCATCAAATCGGTCGGGCAGGTTCAGAAAGGCGCGTTTCCGTTTGTCACCTGGCGTCGGATTCAGGCGGAGTACCGCATCTGTGGGAGCGCCACGGTCCCGACCAATTGCGACACGAGCCCAGAAGAGTTGACGAATACCGGCAAGCTCCTGACGTACCGCGAGCTGACGCAGAAATCCCCCTAATGTCACAACGCGGCCTCACGTTGGTGGAGCTCATCCTCACCATCAGCCTCGCCACCATTCTGGCGATTCCCACGGCCCTGCTGCTGGGCGCGCATCTGCAGGAGGCCATGTCGTCACATGATTCCACGATGGCCTTGCAATTGGGCCGCTTCGAACTGGAGCGGCTGGACAGCCTCAATAATTTCTTTGCCTCCCCAGACCTCACCATCGGGTCAACGGTCCTGACGAACTTTCAAGGCTATCCGTATGATGTGACGCGCGCGGTGACATGTCAGGTGGGTGACTGCACCTCGACGGCCTCGAGTAGCCAAGGCGTGAAGCGGATCACCATTACGGTCACCCCCACTGGCTCTGCGGTTCCCCTAGCGAAACTGATCACCTACCGGACCAAATGCGTGTGTTTTGGCTCGAATCCGCCGCTGTCCCAAATCAACTGCAGCAATGTCTGTTCATAACGGTCGACAGCATCGGCGGTATGAAAACGGCCTGACCCTTGTGGAACTGGTGATTGTCATCACGGTCACCAGCATTCTCGCGTTGGCGAGTCCACCCCTGGTGTTGCAGGGTGTGCAGTCGTTCGTGTATTTGCCAAGGGCCGAGGCGACCCACCGGGTGGCGACGGAGATCCTTCAAACCATCACGGAAGGCAGTTACTCCACCCTCGCGAGTATCGCCGGCCAACCCGTGCGAGGTCTGCGGCTGGCGGCCCGGCAGGTCAACACCAGCGCGGCGCAAGCCGCGATTTGGCTGGCGGAGGACAACCGGATCGGCTATCTGCTGCCTCACGACCCTTCCATCACGAGCGATGACCAGTACGTGATGATCCGCTTGACGGGCAATCAACTGCGGCGGGCCGTCCTCTCCAGCGCGAGTTGCGCCGTTCCTGCCACCGAGGAGGTCATCCCCTACGATGCCGCAGGGAGCGTCAGTGTGGTCAACGCGGGGGCCACGCCAATGTTTCGATATTTTACCCAAAACGGAGTGCTGATCAGTGCGCCTGGCGGCTGCACACCGGACCCAACGATCCGCAGGGTGGACATCACGTTCACCGTGCAAACCGGCAACGGCCAATTCGACCAGGCCGACGCCCAGGTCCGTGTGGCGTCCTCAGTAGCGATCCGGTTTCCGTAATTCGTCTCCTGCCGCATGCCGGTGATCACTCTGGCATTCTCCCCATGGCTGGTGTACAGTAGCACGTGCCATGCGCGCCTTCCTGATGGGATGTCGTGACCGTAGAGGGAATACCGGCCCTGCGCATTGCCATTGACATCGGCTCGCACGCCGTGAAGGTCGTATGGACCACCTCCTCACCGATGGGTGGCCAGAAGTGGCATTGCGCGCAGCGACCCTATCAGGCGGATACAGTCTCCTCCGCGGCATGGACTCGTCTGCTTCGCGGTCTGTTGCGTCCCTTGTCCCGCCGCCGTTTTACGGCCCCCGTGGTACTGGTGGTGCCGCAGAGTCATCTGCGCCAGGTCGTCCTGTCGGTGACGGAGCTTGCGCGCCTGTCGGAGGCGCTGCAGGCTGAAGTGCCTCGGCTGTTTCCCTTTGATCCCGCTCGCGCCATCGCTCGTTTTCGCCTGCTCAGTCAGCAACGGACTAACGGCACACTGGCGTGCACGCTGCAGGTGGCGGCCTGTGATGCGCAGGTGTTGCAACGCGATCTTGAGGCCATCTGTCAGGTCGGCTGGGTGCCGAGTCAAGCGTATCCGGCGGCGCTGGCCGTGGAAGCACTCGCACGGGCCCAGGGGCACCTGGGGGTTGAGCCGGTCGCCTTTGTGGAGGTGGGGGCTCGGCATTCAATCATCGGGGTGGCCTCCAACGGGTCGGTCATCTTTGCACGAGAAGTGGCTAGCGGCTCAGACGCGCTGACCGAGGCGTTGATGGCTCAGGTGCAAGTCGGCGAAGAGGGCGTGCAGCTGTCGCGGGAAGAAGCCGAGTCGTTGAAACAAACACTTGGCATCCCCTCCTCGGAATTGGCCGTTCCTCCAGTCCGCAGCCGTCTGCCGGTGATGACCTACCAGGCCATGCTCCAGCCCGTCTTGGAACAGTGGCTGAGTGAGATTCAGCGGACCATCGCCTTTAGTCTGCAGAGCCATCCTGAGGCAGAGCCGACCGCCCTGTTGTTATGCGGCGGCGGTTCGCAACTCGCCGGCTTAGACCGATGGGTGGGCGCGCAGCTGGGCATCAAGGTCCAGCGGTTGTCAGTGGAGTCGTATCTCGGTACCGACTTGTCGGCATGTTCAGTGGCGGTGGGCGCCTTGTTGGCCGAGGACGCCACGGCGGTGAGTCTCCTGCCGAAGTCCACCCAGCAGACGCGTCAAGTGATTCGAGGGCAGCGGAAGGCGATGCAGGTGCTGCTGGGCGTCGGGCTGGTGTTATGGCTTGGGATCATCCAAGCCACCTCCCACGCGACCCGGCTCCGACAACAGCTGGCTCCTCTGGAGCAACGTTGGCACGCCTTAGAGCCGGTGACGGCGGTCTCCACGACGATGACGAACTACAGCCTCATACTGCAGACGCTTGTAGCTGGTCAGGAGGCGTCGGTGAAGTGGTTCCGGAACCTGACCGACGGCTTTCCTGACCCGGTGCGCCTCACCGCCCTGACCGTGACAGACGAGGGAGCGGTCGAGCTGGCGGGCCAGGCCGAGGCCCGCGAGCAGGCCCCCGAGGCGTCCGTGTCGGAGTTAGCGATGTGGCTTGAGCAGCAGGGCCTCTGCCACAGGGTGCATCTGGGAGCCAGTGAACGCAATCCTCAGCACCAGGAACAGGTGGATTTCAACCTGACATGCCGGCGATGAATGACGCGCGCCTCAACCATGGGATTGGCTTGGTGGGCCTTGGGGCGGTGGTGTGGCTTGGCTGGTCCGCCGCCTACGTGCCGGCGGTTCATCGGACGCATAGAT
>Ga0209515_10001458_pt1 | contig 39575 bp, 51 predicted proteins | sample Subgroupgradi54m_FD_187454 | JGI IMG/M metagenome (GOLD analysis project Ga0209515, IMG submission 187454) | Subsurface groundwater microbial communities from S. Glens Falls, New York, USA - GMW60B uncontaminated upgradient, 5.4 m (SPAdes)... ... | reverse complement strand
GGACTTTTTTTCATATCTGTTGATTTTTTTGTTACATCATATATTCTTTCTTCTGAACCTTCTTGAAGCAGATTCCAAACATGTCTTCCTCCATAATGGTTTCCTTTTTCAAGTCTAGCTTTTATTCCCGCTACTTGAAGATATACTTGTGCTCTTACTGCTTCATGTCTACAGACACCGTATTCTTGACCTTTTTTATTTCCTAAAACTATAGTTTGATCTTGTGCTTTTCTTGCCATTATGTTTACTTCTTCTAAATTATAAGGCATTATTCGCATTACTTCTTTTGCTATATATTCTAATAATTCTTTTTCTGATTTTTTATATATTATTTTTTCTCTTCTTAACAGGATTAATTCTCTTTTTAATTTACTTTTTTCTACTCTAAATTTTTCTCTTCCATTTCTTACAACATCATTTTCTTCTTGACCCATATCAGTATATCCTTCCATAAGATAGGAAGGTATTCCTTTTTTTATTTCTCCTTTTCCTGGGAAAATTAGTTTTTCTAAAATTATTTCTAGATCTAATGAAGCGTCAATGTATCTTTCTACTCTTTTTATTTCTTCATGTTTTAAAATTTTTTTTATTGCATCATTCCATATTTTGTGTGTTTCAAATGGTTTTTCTTCATGTAGTTCTAAACTTCTTTCTAAATCTGATTTGCTTATTTTTTTAGCTACTCTAACTCCATTAATTATTCTCTTTTTAATTAAAATTTCTGAATCTTCATAAATTAAAACACCTATTAAATTTCTTATTTGAGGATTTAATTGATTGGGATTTTTTAATGCTTCTTCTGCGTTTATTTCCATTTTACCTTTAAACATTTCTTTATTTCTCTTTTATAAATCTTCTTATAGTCATTACTCTCTAGTTACTACAAATAGAAAGCTATATAAATAAGAACATATCACTATTATCATTAACAATTATGAGGTAAAAAAATGAACTGTATACTATGCAATTATGAATGGGCATCAAGGGTGGATAATCCTAAAGCTTGTCCTCGATGTAAACGAAGATTTGATTATATCTCTCTTAAAACAAGTGTGGAGGCATCATAAATATGGCAGCAAAAAAATCTTTTAAATTAGATGAGGGTTTAGAATTTTTAGTACAAGTATTAGGGAATACTGAAGGGTTAAATAAAGCCTCTAAAGCAGGCATCACTAATAATCTTAGAGATCAAGCTTCAGGTATTTATAATGCATTAATAAGAAATGGAATTCCTACAAGTATTGATCCTACTCAATTACGAACTCAAGCACCGCATGTTGTAGAATATCTTTTACAAAGTGGTTCAGGTGAACTTGCTCAAACTTTAAGTTCTAGAATAGACAGTGCTACTTTAAAGGATGCTAAAGAATTTTATTTAGGAGCTATGGATGATCATGTAAAATCTTCTTTTTATACTGAAGTTTTTGGAAAATTAGATGCAAGAAGTTTTGCTAAACCTGATGATAAAGCAGATGATAAAACTAAAGCGAATTATAAGTCCCTTATGAAACTTAAAGAAAGATTAGATACTGTTGAAGCATTAGAAGAAGCACTTTTAAGAAAAGATTATGATGGTGCTTTGGGTCTTGTTTCGGATCATATGGGTGTAGATACTCAGAATATTTTAAGTTTATATAAAGGTACTGGAGCTATTACTTCTGAAGCGAGAATTTATACTACTATTGCTTCAAACCTAAAAAATGAAGTTAGTTCAACTCTTAAGGGTACTAAATCTTATGGTGCAATCGAAGCAGCAATTGCAAAAGAAGCTGGAACTCCAGATTCTAAGATCAATGGATACTTGCTTCAAGGATTATACCAAAGTTATAAATTGCAAGAAAGAATTAATGAAGCAAAGAAAAAAGAAGAAGCTGCAAAGAAAAAGGCCTAAGAGTTAAATTAAGATGACCCTTAAAGAAATAATTTTAAATTTTGGAATTATTTCCTTATTAAGTGGTTGTGCAACTCCAGAAGTTAAAATTAACGTACAAAATAGCTTAGAAAAAAGGACTGTCTGCCTTAGTAATCTCAATAGGGATGCGAATTATTGTCAAGAATTAAGGCACTATTTTAGACAAGATTGTAAGGATATTGTAGATGTGAATGATAAATTGGATCCACGTCCTTGTTATGATCTTGCTGAAGAAAAGATTAGTCAATGTCAAGAAAAAGCAAAAAAAGATTATGGGTTTTGTTTACAATATTGATTAGATTATGAAAACTAAAACTATCACTGAAGGATTGACTGGAATTTTACTTAGTTCTCTAGTTAACTGTGTTTCAGTTCAACATAGAACTGGTGCTTCTTTAGATGGATGTTATATCCTTCCAGGAAAAACTCAATGTTATTCTTCTGGTTCTTGTGAACTTGTTGAAAAAATACAACTTTGCGATACAAATCAAGATGGAAAAGTAGATTATTTTAGACGTATTCCAAAATTCATTCCTGGGAGTGGTTATTGGCAGTTTGAATTTGTTGGTGAACCTTCTAAAGTTCCAGAGGCATGTAAACCTGTTACTTTTTCTCATAAAAAAGTACCTTATGCAGTTGTTCAATCTTGTTTAGCATCTCTTCAAACTAAATAAATTTTAGAATCTTTTAATTGGTTCGTCTTTGACTTCACATTTTATTATTTTTTGATTATGAATTAATGCTTTTGTAATTTCATTTAATTCTTTTACAAATGCTTCTGCTTTTTCTTGTAAATCTTGGATATCCTTACCTTCAAGTTTCTTTATTTCTCCATGTATTATTGCCTTTGCTTTTTTTCTTACATATTCATAATTTTCTACGTATTTTTTATCTAATATTTTTTTATCCACAACGTGTTGTTGTAATAATTCTCCAATATGTTCTGGAGATGGAGGAATGAGATTCATCGCCATTAACGTTGAATGACTTGCATCTACCATTGCCCAATAGAATCCTTCTATGCTGTTTAAAATATTTGCATTTGCTCTTCCTAAATGTTGACCTGTTCTTTGCATTGTTGTGAAGATTGCTTCTGCTGAAGGTCTTATTTTTCCTTTAGATAAAAGTACTTTTAATGGATCAAAAAACCCACCAACATCAATTAACGCTTCTCCATATCTTAAAATATTAATTATAAGAGGTTCACCTGCTCTTATTTCTTCCCAGAATGCAGTTAATGTTACGGTATTAATATGGATCTCTTTTCTATATTTATTTGCTATTAATAATTTTGCTAATTCTTCTCTATACCAACCTATTAATTCATCATCCCAATTGATTGTACAATCATCTATAATGATAATAATATCAATATCGCTTTTTGGTGTTGCTTCTAATTTTGTTACAGAACCAAACATAGCGATTGCTTTTACTACATCTCTAAATTTATTATATACTTTTCCTGCGAAATCGAAAGCAATATCTTTGTCTGTATCAAGATTCTTTCCTCTTTTAATAATAAGTTTCCCTCTTTTTTTAGGTTTCATACTCTCTTTTTATTCTGTGTATTTTTCTATATAAATCTACTGGTTTGGAGTTCCACTAAATCTTGATGATTCGTTTCCGACTTGTCCACCGAGTGTTTTAGGAAGTGTTGTAAAACTACTTCCATATAAACTAAAATGTTGCTGAGGAAATTCTACAAATGATTCTCTATAAGGTGAATATGCAAATCCAGTTGATTTTTCTACTCCTCCTCCAAAGTAAGGACTTTGACCCATTTTATAAAGCGGACTTCCAAAATATTCTAAAACATTAATTTGAGGATCTTGTCCTATGTTCGCGACAAATCCACCTGCTTCTACAATTCCTCTTGGTGTTTGATGGAGTCTTCCTTCTTTTTCTAATTGTTCCCATGTCTTTTTTAATTCTGCCATCATTTCAGCAATAGGAACATTTCCCATTCCTGGTGGAAGATGTGAATCAAAAAAACCAAAATTGTCAGTGATATGTACATGTTTTACTACATCTGCAACTTGTTTTGTTTCTTCTATGACTAATTTTCTTAATTCTTCTCCTTCATATCCTGATTTTCTTAAGTTATTAATATGGCCTACATCCCAAGTAGCAGCAATTAATCTTTCAGCTTCTTCCTTTGCTTTGTCTAAAGATAGATTACACTCTTTACTTAATTTTTCAGCTAATTTTTCTCTTCCTTTTAGTACTGCTTCTCTTAGTTCTTTTGCTCTTGACATTGGAGAATGAACGAAGAAATTTTCCATTGCTATGAAAGGAGTTTCTTTTTCTTTTCCTTCTTCTTTTAATTTTGCATACATTCTTGCTATTGCTCCAGCTACTGTTTTTGCTGTTTCTTCTATTGCAAAATCTTTTACTGGAACCCATATCTGAGGTGCTTCTAAACCTGCTATATCTGTTACAACTTGTTTTGCTTGAGCTTGAGTTAATTGAGATTGTAATTTTTCTTTTTCTCTTAATTTATTATATAACTCTTCTGTAACTTCTTGATCTCTATTTTCTGGTCCAAGTTCGTAAATCTTGGTTCTTATTTGACGATGTTCATTTCCTATTTTTTCAATTTCATCTTGTTTTGTTTTAAAATTTTTTTGCATTTCTTCTAATGCTTTTTTTGAATCTTCTCTTTCTTCTTTAGATGCAAATTTTTCAAATTTATTATAAATATTTTCCATTTCTGATCTTAAATCTCTATTTAATTCGTTTATGTGTCTGCCCATTCTTGTGATATCTAAATTATTTTCTTCAAATATTTTTTTGTAATTACCTGTTTCATCTGCAGCTAAATGTGTTTTATCTATTGCATCATTTTGTCTTGCTTTGAGATTCATTTTTTCTTTTATCTCTTCAATGTTTTTTTGATATTCTAGTAATTTTACTTTTTCTTTATCCCACTGTGTACTATTCATGCTATGTAATCTTTTTTCAGGATCAAAAATATCTTCTGTTCCACCTAAACGTTTTTTTATTTCATGATCTATTCTTGTTAATTCCCCAGTTTCTCTATTTACAATTCCTAATGCTCTGTACTCTGTCCCTTCAATTTTTGTTTTTGGTTTTCCTGTTTCTTTGTCAAATACTATTTCTCCATTTTCTCGTTCATATACTTCCTTTTTTAATCCATTGGGATTTTTTTCTTTATCATAGGGAACTCCATATTCTTGACTAAATGCGCTTCCTGCATGAAATACTACTGGAACTATTTCTCCATTTGTTAATTGATGTGATCTTTCTAAAATTGAAAAGACTTGTTGTTCTGTACTTGCTCTTTGTTCTTCTCTCCAACGTCCTCCTCCTCCTTCGCTATTTGAAAATCCTGCTAAGTCCAATAAAGGAGCATGAACTGATGCTTTAGAATCTGTTATTTTTGCAAGTCTTCTTATCTCATCAAAATGTTGACTGGGAATTCCTTCAAATTTATCAGCACTAATTGTTCCAATTTCTATGTTTCTTACTCCAGAATTTAATCTTTTTCCAAATTCTTCTAATTGTTTTTCAACCATTGGACTTGTAGGTGTTCCTAATTGAGACGTTGGAAAATGCAGATCAAATGCATCTTTGTAACTTTTGTAGAAATTTCCCATGTAGTTTTTTAATGTATAAATCTTTTTATATCTTTCTATGAATTGTTTTATAAAATTCCAAGATACTTATTGATAAATGATAGATTATTATTGGAAACTTTATTTTATTATATATTTCTGGACTTATCATTGAAATTATTATTAGAATATAGACTAGAGGTATTGTTATTTTACTTAGCATACTTGGTTCTATTTTCTTTTTCACAAGATAATTTAATCCTTTGATCATTGCACCAAGAATGAGTAAAATTATTATTGTTGGTTCGATATTTCCCTTATAACCTAAAGTTATAAGTATTAATAATAAAAAAGTTGTATCTGTTGCTGTATCAAAATTTCGTCCATATTTAGATTCTTGTTTTAATTTTCTTGCTAGATATCCATCTAAGACATCAGTAATGAATCCAAGGATCATAAGTACAATTGCGGTGTTTATTTTTCCCTCAAGAATTAAAGAAGCAATAATAAATCCTAAAATTAATCTTACTAGCGTTAAGATATTTGCTATTTTTAAAAATGATTTATCTATTTTAAACATTAATCATCCCATGAGTTTTTTTATAGGTATTATAAATAACATATGTTAAACTTTTTACACTACTTTCTGCTTCTTTTTTAATGTCTTTATAGATAAATTCTTTTCCTGTTCCTTTTTTTGGCATTGTTAGTTCTTTTAATGGATCGAATAATTCTTTAAATCCATCAAAAATTCCTGAAAAAGGATTATCGATTCCTCTCTTTACTTTTTCTTCTTTCTTTATTTCAGGTTTATCATACTTTTCTATGTCCTCTTGTAATTTATTAAGACTTGTTCCTATGTAATCATCAATAAGCTGTAAATCTTCCAATAATTCAAGATTTTCTATTGCTTCTAATTCTAAGTTATCTACTACGAATCCTTTAAATGTAACATTTGTACGACCTCCATGTACATAATGCCTTCCTCCTTGTCCAGAGACTGTAGAAGGAATACTTCTAAATTTAAGGATAATCTCAATTAAAATATAATGTTTGATTGCTAATTCTATCCCTTTATACGTATCATGTACTGCGTCTGCTTTTATTTCTCTTTTACCATATAATTTTATTTCTATTTCCATATTACTAAATGCATTAACAATATTTGGATTCATTAAACTTTGAGGACTTGATCCTTTCATTTTTAATTTTTGTGCAGCAATTAAATAAGGTTTAACCCAGTTTGCGTATAATCTTAACGTTCCTGCTTGGGATTTGAGATAGGTTTTTTCGATTTCATATCTTTGTCTTATTTCTTTTTCACTTCTCTCTTTCCAATCAAGAAATTCAGAAATTTTTCTTACTAAAATATTTTTTACTCTCTCATTAAAATCTAAATTTTTTACTTGTTCTGCACTCGTTACATAGAAAAATGCATCTCTTAATGTTACAAATTGAAGATCTTGAACTAATAAATTTATACTTCCTCTTCCTTTTCTTGCATCAACCTGATCCATCCATAATCCCTTTAAAGAAAATATTGCTTCTTTTTTTTCATCTTCAGTTGATTCTTTCTTGTTTAATTTATCATAAGGTGCTAACCTCATTTCAAATTCTCTTAAGTCATAGATTAAATTGAGAATACTTTTTATAATGTTATTTATTAATCCTAAATAGTCTATTGTCTTTTGTTGCATTAATGAAACTCTTTGTCCTATTTCTCCAAAATAACCTGAAGTTACAGATGCTTCTGATTCTTCTAATCCTTTCCATACATCTAAACCCAGACCTGCAGGTCTACTATCTTTCATGAAATCAACCATCCAAAAATAAATAGGTTCTAAACCTTCATTTAAAGAATCATAGATTAGTTCATAACTTATTGTAGGTTTTTTTGTTACCTTACTGACTAATTCTTTTAATAACTCTTTTTTTAGATCTTTATAATTTTCATCTTTTAGAAATTCTTTTAATAACTCTTTTTTCCCCTCATCATCTTTATTACTGAGTTGTTTTTTTATTTCACCTAAACTTAAAGCCTCTTTTTCTTTCATCTTTACCTATTTATCTTTATCATTAGTTTTAAACTTTTCTTTTTTTGATCTTTTAATCAAAAACTATTTATACTTCCCTGCTTCCTTTTAATTATGGGATTTTTTGATTTTTTCAAGCATAAAAAAGAAGAGGATGTTTTTGATTCTAGTTTTACAGAACAACAGTCTTTGCCACAACACCAAGAATCTGATCCTTTTAGTGATGCTTCTAGTTTTAATGAGCAACCCAATGATCAATTTAGGCCTGCATTTCCAGATACACCTTCTTTTCTTGAAAATTCTACATTTTCTAATAAACCTTCTTTTCAACCTAATTTACAACCCCAATTTTTTCAACAACCCTTAGAACAAAATAAAGATCTTATGCTTACAAAACTTGAGCTTATTAATCAAAGATTAGAAGTTATTGATCGTAGATTACAACTTATTGAGAAAATAGCAAAAGAAAGTCAATGAAATATTTTAAACATCTTTTATTTGTTTTTGTCTTAGTTTTTTTAGATCAATTAAGTAAATTTTATTTTAAAACTCATACTTTTTATTTTTTTAAATATTTTTCTTTACAATTTACCTCTAATACAGGCATTGCTTTTGGTTTTTTTAAAAATTATAACTTTCTTTTTATTGTTCTTATTGTTCTTATTCTTTTATATCTTTTTTATCTCTTTAAAGAATATCCTCGATTTAATCTTGCTTTTTATTTTATTATCTCTGGCGCTTTTGGAAATTTAATTGATAGAATTTTTAGAGGATATGTTATTGATTTCATAGACTTTAAGATTTGGCCTGTTTTTAATTTAGCGGATTCTTTTGTTACGTTTGGTGTATTTTTATTACTTTATTACTTCTGGAAAGATGAACGTTAAATATCTCTTGAAAATTTTTCAATAAATTTAACTTAATTTATTTAAACTTAAAAATTTTTTAATTTAGATGATGGATTATAAATTGAATTCTTATTTAGCTGAAGTTTGTGGCATTCATGCAGGTGATGGTTATTTAAGGAATGATGGAAAAAGAAGAGAATTAACTATAGAAGGAAGTTTTGAAGAAAAGGAATATTATGATAAACATGTTGTTCCTCTATTTTCTAGGGTTTTTAATATTGATATAAAAAACTGTAAATATCATCCTTTGAGAGGAACTTATGGTTTTTCTATAAGAGATATTAAAGTAATTAAATTTATGCATAGTTTGGGTTTTCCTTATGGTAAAAAATCTCTGATTGTTAGAGCCCCATGTTTTGTTTTTGAAAATACTAAACTTGTTGTGCCTTTTTTAAGAGGTTATTTTGATACTGATGGGTGTTTAGCGTTTTCTAATAAACCCTGTATTGGATACTCTGAATTTAAAAGAGTGAAACATTATTATCCTTCAATTCTTTTTAGTACAGTATCCTTTCCTTTATTTTTAGATGTTAATCTCATGTTAAAATACACTCATTTTAAATTTTTTAATTGTATTTATAAATCGAAAAAAGAAACAGAAAGTTTAAGGTATCGTACGGTTTTATCTGGAGTGAATGAAATGTTGACTTTTTTAAATATAATTGGGATTAGTAATCCTGTAAAATCCTCAAGATATTTAGTTTGGAAAAAATATGGTTTTTGTCCTACAAAAACAAGATATACACAAAGATTAAAAATGATAGAAGGATCTCTAAATCCAGAAGAATTTTATAAAAAGGGCCTGTAGTATAACCTGGATAGAATTCGTGGCTACGGTAGTAATGTGGAAACCATGCGATGGGGGTTCGAATCCCTCCAGGCTCGCTTTATTTTTTCTTTATATGAAAAGATTAAGTGGATAGATCTTATTTTTTAAATTTATTTTACTCTTTTGTATTTGTTTTTCTATGTTTTTAAGTCCTTTTATAATTTTAGATAATGTCATAAATTTTTTAGGATCTGGAAATTCATAGCTTATGAGGATTCCATTATGATTCATTAAATTATTTAATTGTGAAAAATTTTTGTCGTTAGTGAGAAGTATTGCATCATTTAGGAAACAATATTTTAGATGATCTTCATCTTTTTTATTTTTCATTCCTACTTTTGAAGCACTTATTATCTCAAAGTTTTCTCTTTTTAGTGCTGCCCTTATAATATCATAATCTAATGCACCATATACATAAATTTTAATTTTAGACACCCTCTTTTTTTCTTTTATTCTATCCCTGCTTCTTTTCCTTCTCTTTCTAATACTTCTTTAAGTAGTTCTTCATGTTTTTCACACCAATTTATTGCTTGTAAAATTGCTTCTAATGGAATCTCTTGTTCTTTTGAAATTTGTTTTGGTTTTAAACCTAGACTTAAATAGGGTAATAGATAGATTTTATCAGCCCTATAATTTGTTCTTGTTATATACGGAATACCATTATCCTTCCTATATTCTAAAAGAGAATATTCTTGATCTCTTATTTTATTTATTGTAACCATACTGTTTATTAGATCTAAAAATTTAAATATGTTTTCTTTTAATAATATCCTTTTTAATAATCAAATTGATTTAAATAATATAATTTATTTTCTAAAATGAGGTGTAATGTTTCTATATTTTTTAATGCTTTTACAATTCTCTTTGAGCTCATATCTTTTTTTGAATTATTATTTCGTCTTATAATAATTATCCCTTTATGAATAATTTTATGAGCTAATTTTTGAAAATCTAAATCATATGAAATTAAAATTGCGTCATTAAAAACTGCGCATTTTAAATGATCTTCATCTTTTTTGTGACGCATTCCAATATCTCTTGGACTTATAACTTTAAAACCTTCTTTTCTTAGAGCCGTGATTAAATCATCATTATCTAAATTATCATCTAAGTAAACTTTGATCTTTATCACCCTATTCTTTATAGTTATTTTAATTATTGTTTTCTTGTGTTAATACTTTTGTAACTAAATCATCGTTTAACGTGCACCATTCTATTGCTTGTCTAATATCTTGCAAAGGAAGATCTCTATTTTTTGCTATATATTCTGGGGTTTTTCTTTCAACTTTGTAATCATAACAGTAGATTATATCTATTCTAATTCTTGTTCCTTTTAAATAAGGTATTTTTTCATCTTTTTTATATTCTAACAGTGTATACTCTTTATCCATCATCTTATTTGTTGTTACCATAAATTATTATTAGATCTATAAATTTAAATATCTTATCTTTTCTTCATTTCTAATGCACCAGTTTTTTCATTAAGGTTATTTTTCTTTAGTTCATACGAAAATATTAAGGGGATAAATTTTATTTTTTAGATACTTTGTCTCTCTAATCAAGCATTTCTGCTGGAAATGGACTAAATATTGAAATGAACTCACTAAAGACTCCTGTTTTTCCATCTTCTGAAGTAGCAGTACATTCTATTTCAAGAGTAAATACTCCATAAGGAATTTCATTAAAAGCGTAAAGATTTAAATCTACTTCTTCTTTTGGCTTTAAGATTAATTTGTTAATATGTTTTTCTTCTACTTCTTTTCTTGTTAGTTTCTCAGGATAGAGGATATCGTGTTCTGAAGTAAGAATAAAAAATTTTTTAAAATATTTGAATTCTTCTCTATCCTTTTTTCTATCCTTGAAATCACTTTTAAAAAATTTTAAATTAATTGTATAAACCTTTTTTTCTTTATTTTTTAAGTCTAGCGCTCCATGATATCCAACAAAATTCCACATTGATTCTCTTCCCTGAAAAAATTCATTACCTTTAGATTTGGGGTATTTTAAGAGATTCATCGTTTTCATTTTTTATAATCTTTTAAAGCTTCTGCTAAAAGACTTAAATCTAGACCAAATATATCTTTATCTTTTTTATTGAATAGATCATAATGTGTAGTAAAACCCTTCTTTTCATATTTATCATTGAACTTATCTAAAATTTTTAAATCCGGTGAGTCTGTAACCTTCCCAATTTTAAAATCTAAGTTTAGATGAGGTTGTAAATCATCATGACCTGAAAAATCAAACCTAGGAGTAAATTCTAAGTAAGTCGGTGCATGAATTGTAGTATAATCAAGTCCTTGTGTATTTAACTCTATTCTAAATGATTCTTCTACAGCTCTATAATTATTTGGTCCACCATAATTAGAATTAAGTCTCTGTGCTACTGTATCTTCATAAGGCGTTGAACTTCTTATTCCTCTTTGATATTCTGCTTCAATTGCTTCTGGACTTTTTACTCTAATTTCTCCAACAGAGGGACCTTTTTTCTCTTCTTCATTTTTCCATGGATTTCCCATTCCCCCAAAGAAATCACCAAAATTTCCTCCAAATCCTCCACCACTTCCACCGTCTCCATCACCATAATAATTGACAAAAAAATTCTTAGTGACTTCTCTTTCTACACTACTATTTTTAACGATTTCTAATAATGTTTTCATGTTTTAGTCCTCCTATGAATATTTTCTACTATCTCTTCTAAAGGAAATGCTTTTCTCATTTCTTCAATACTTAAAAATGGTTTTCCTTTTTCTAACTTTTGTGCTTGTACTTCGCAAGAAACAACTGTTCTTATTGCTCCTTTTAAATTATAGAAATTTCCCTTTAGTATATTCTCTCTTGCTTTTAAAGAACGCCATTTATTATAATTGATTGCGTTTAAGGTACTTGGTTGTTTTTTTATTTTTTCTTTTAATTGACTTAAGGTATTTTTATTTCCCATTACTGCACTTCCATTAGCAATAGCTGATAATGTTAACAGATCAAAATTAGTTATATTGACTGTAAATAGTTCTGAAGGTTGAACATGCATATCAAGCCAAGAAGTATACACTTGTTCTTCTGGAAGATTACCCACCACTAAAAGATCAATATCACTTTTAGGTTTTCTTGAACCAAAAAGAATTATTAGTTCTATTTCTTTTGCTTTTTCTTTAAAGTAGGAATTGCATATTTGTATAATTTCAGCTGAATTGTAATTTTTAGGTATTCCTGTACCATAAAAGATTCCTAAAGCACCAAACTTATTTTCTTCTTTTTCTACTACTTCTAAGTTTTTAAGTTCATCTTTCTTATAGGTAGTATGTCTTTGTTTCCATTTCTTTGTTTGATTTAAACTTTTTAGTAAATATTTTTCTGTCCAAAGTGCAAAACCTTCAATAAAAGGTCTTCTTTCTTTAATGACTCCTTCTAATTCAGCTTTTGCTTTAACTTTATATTCTCCTTTTAGATTTTCTTGTTCAACATATTTTTCTCTTAGAGCCCTTCCTAATTCTGCGTGTTGATAAAACAATCCATGACCAATGTATTCATGCAATGTAGTTACTTCGCTAAATTTTCTTTCTTTACATACATGAGCCTGCATTGATTCTGGAATAAATACGCCATCTGCCTGATAATTTAGACTATTTGTAGAAACATATTCTTTCCAAGAATTTTCATTGTGGAAAAATGGACCTTTGACTTCTGAGAGATCTAATTTAAGTGTTTGATTAATTATTTCTTTAGCTTGTGTAAGTAATCTTTTTTCCATCTTTCTTCTTTTTATTTTTTAGCTTTAAAAAGCTTAAGCTTATTTTTCTGAAAATCTTTCAATTATTTCGTAAATCTTCTTACATCCCTAGTTAAACACTCGTTACAAATTACGCCCATTTGTTCTATTTTATTATTTAATACCTCATTACAACTGAACATTTTACTTCCATCAGTTTATTCTTGGTAAAGAAGTATAAATAACTTGAGGAGAATATTCTACTAAAATCTACTGATTAGTAGACTTTTCACACTTCAGAAGTATAAATGCTTCTTGAACGGTAAACTCTTTCTTCTTATTTATATATTCTTTTAATTTCAAACTATCTGATTCATTCCAATAAGAATCTTCTTCGTAAACTAATTCTATCTTAAAGGTCTCTTCTAACCTTTCATAATTTGGAAAGAGATATTTTGTGTTTACTATTTTTTCATTTAAATTTTTAAACTTCTTAAATAAACCTGTTCTTAATTTTGTCTGCATTTCTTTCATTTTACTTTCTTTTGGTCTTAGCATATTTAGGATTTGAATATATTCAGAATCAGGATATGCTTCAATGATTAATAATGTGCCATCTTTTTTTAATAGTTTGTATATATTTTCAATAATTTTCTCTTGATCTTTTGCATGATGTAGTCCTATCCAACTAGTTATAATAATCTCAAAATCAGTATCGTTGAAATTTTTTAGATTTTCTATATCCTTGTGAAGAAAAGTTATATTTTTTTGATTGTGATATTTTTCTTTACAATACTCTATTGCAATTTCATTATGATCTATTGCTATTACCTCCTTACAATATTTTGCTAGTTCTAAAGTTAATCTTCCTGTTCCACAACCAACTTCAAGTACATTCTTATTTTTTAAATCTGTTTCAGTTATTATTGTTTTTATTTCTTTTTTTTCTGGATCATAATAATAAGCATACCATTCATTAAGTTTTTCCATCATTTTTTTATTAAGTTGGTCTTTTAGATTTTTTGTAATTTTTTCAGCTTCATCTTTAGAAAATAATTTTAACATATTTCCCATTAAGGATTCAATAAATACATTTTGATCTATACTATAAGCATTTGAAGCTTTTATTGAAAAATCTCTTAAACTTTTTATATACTCGGTATTTAATTGATATTTTGAATTAAGTTTATTTAGGAGTTTGTATTCTTCCATTATTCTTATTGTTTTGTAAATATATTTGTACGTATATTTATTACCTCTTGATTTTAAAATTTCGTGGATCTCTTTTGGATTTAAGGGATATTTCTCTATTAGTACTCTTGCAATGTCTGTATATAACTTATTTTTTAAATCCAACATAACTATTTCTTGTTGTTTCAAAATTATAAGGTTTGCTCTTAACTCATTTAATTCTTTCATCTAAAACATAATAGTAGTAATAATTCTATTTATTAATTACCTTAAAGTTAAGAAAATTATATAAATGATGTACACTCTAAATCTCTTATGAAACTAGAAAGATTACTTGCTTTAGGATTAGTTAGTTTAGGATTAGCTGCTTGTAATGGTTCTGAAGTTCCTGTTGGTAATGGTGAAAAATCTGATTCTGGTATTGTTTCTTGTGTAAAAAATTGTGAACCTAAAGATTCTGGGTTTTCTTTTTTTGAAGATGCTAGGATTAAGGATGATGCGAGAACTAACCAAGATGCTGGTTTAGATACTGGTGCTTTAGATACGGGTGTTTTAGATTCAGGTTTTTTAGATGCAAGGGTTATGGATTCTGGAGTTTTGATGAATCGAGTTCCAGTTTTAAATCATGTTCTTGTTTATGATGTGCCTTATCTTCCAAATTCTTCAATTACTGAACGAAGACAGAGAGATACGTTACATCGAGCTGTTGCTGTGGATCCTGATGGTGATAGTCTTGAATATCAATTTGAAATTAAAGATTCAATGAATAATGTTGTTCGTACAAGAACTTGGAATCCTGATCATCGCTTTCTTTATGCTGTACAACAAATTGGAACTTATAATTTAACTGTTAAAGCAAGAGATACTCAAGGATTAGAATCACTTCCTGCTTCTTTTAGACTTGATGTTGTGAATAATATTCCTCCTGTTCCTGTAATCACTTGTACTGAACGAGATCCAAACGATGGAAAATGTGTATTTAGAATGAGGGTTAGACAAACACATTGTTGGGATTTGTCTATGAGTTATGATCTAGATGGACAAATTGTTGATTATCGTGTAAGATTAAATCAAAGTACAATTGGAGGAGTAAATGATCCAAATATCTGCGGAGGTTATACTGTTAGTGGTATTTATAATTCTGCTATAATTGTAATTGATGATGAAAGTGCTGAATCTTCTCAAGCATTTTATAGTATTGTTAATTAATATTGTTCGATACTTACATCTATTTGACCAGGTATACTTTGTATTGGTTGTGAATTTGAAGAAACATAAGTCATGCTTGTAAATTTTTCTAAATCTATTGAAAGATAATCTCCAGTACCAACAATTTCTACTTGTAATTCTTTTGCTTCCCTTATTACTTGTTCATTACTAAATCCACTTCCAAAGTTACTTGTTTGTGTTGAAGTTGATACACAACTTAAGCCTTGTACACATATTTGTCCTCCAGAACTTAGTGCATTTCCATTATCACTATATAATGTTAAAGCCACCCTTTCTGCAGTTAAACTTGGATCTAATATTTTTATGTTCAAAACTTTATTATTCAGAGTGTTTACTAAATGAATATTTCCTAAACTATCCTTATAGACATAGAACACTCCAAAGTTTGGATCTTTTTTTCTTGCTTCGCTTAAGAATAATGTTGTAAACTCATCTAATTGTTTTGTAACATTACTTCCATTATAGATTGCGTAATTAATAACTTTTGGAAATTCATTTTGATAATTACCTGTTTGTTCTTTAAAATCTTCTAGAGCAGGATATGTTTTTGCACTATTGTACGTAATTGTAATAGAATAGAGTGCAAGAATAAAAATAATTGCAGCTAGTAAAAATACTTGTCCACGCTTATTCATATACTCCTCTTTTTTATTCATTTCTAATTTTAAACTTCTGTGTTTATGTAGGTCTTTTGTAATTCTCAATAAGATTATTAATGCACTTATCAAAAGTAGTATTATCAGATAAAAAGAATATTCACTTTTTTTAAGATCTACCTTGGGGGATATTTTTTCTATTTTTTTTGTCTCTATTTTTATGTCTAATTTTGGTTTTTTTATTGTTTCTTTTCCATAAACTTTTTCTTCAACTAAATTTAAAACTAATTGTGCTTTTTCATTTGTTGGAGATGTAACTTCTAACTTTACTTCTCTTGTTGATTTATCTATGCTTATTCTTGTTCCGTCTTCTAATGTTTCTTCCTTTTTTATTATTGTTTCTTCTTTAATTTCTTTTTCTTCTTCTCTTTCCTGAGTTATACATTTACTTGCACTACATCTTTGATTTTCTGCACAGTCTTTATCTGATTGACATTCCAACTTTTTTTCAATACATTTATTTTCTGAACATATTTTTCCAGAGGTACAATCTGTATCTGTTTGACACTCTAACTTTTTTTCAATACACTTATTTTCTGAACATATTTTTCCAGAGGTACAATCTGTATCTGTTTTACATTCTAACTTTGGTTCATCAGTCCAACAAATAAGTGTTTCTCCATTTGAAGTACTCATTGTACATTTTGCATGATCTTTTTTACATTGTTCAAATGCAGCTTCATCACCTACATTACATTTTATTTCTCCTGCCTTTATTGGACTTATTATAATTAATAGTGAAAAGATTACAAGAAGGATCACGATCTCTTTTTTCATAATCTTCTTATATTATTTTTCTATATAAATTTACCCTTTATTTTTCTTAAATGGATAAGTTTAAAATTAGTATTAAATCTGCATTATTATGGGCCCGTGTGGTAATGGATAACCGGCAAGGCTTCGGACCTTGAGCTGAGGGTTCGACAACAAACTTTTACTAAAAGTTTGAACAAAAATAAAAACTACGAAAATCCCTCCGGGCTCGTTATTTTTTAAAGAAAAAAGATCTTTCTTCTTAAAATCCAAATTAGAATAATTAAAATAACAACTCCTCTTATTGAATTCTTAGAATAATTATCTTTATGTGTTTTACCTTTTAATACCAAATAAGGTATTTCATCGATGAATAATCCAAGTCCTAGAGAAAATCCAAGGGGATTTTTAAAAAATAAACTTATTATTAAAATTAAAAAACCATACATATAATGATGCAATCTTAATCCTTTTATTGTTGGGCTTGCTAGTGGTTTTATGTAAAGTCCTATTCTTGTTATTATTACTGTTACTAAAAATATACTAAAAAAATAATTTGCTCTTAACATTTTTAAATTATTTGTAAAATCTTAATTTATTTAATACTTTTATATACCAAGGTACTTCTGTTATTTCAATTGGATATTCTTTTTTTAAAGTATATTCTTTGTTATTTTTATCTTTATATTCTATTTCTAAACTTATTTTTTGCCCATGTTTGTAGATTTCATCTGTTGTTGTACTAAATATCATTTGTTTTGTTTGTTCTAAACTTTCTAATTTAGTTATTTCTTTGTTATTTATCTTTATTTTTATCTCTTTTACTTGTTCTTTAGTTGAAAGTATTACTTTAATTTCTGTTTCTTTATTATATGCTCTTGCTTCTTCATAAACTATATTTGAGATTTCTAATCCAGGGTTTTCTAGGACTTCAATATTTAGAATATCATTTATTTTTACTTCTTTGTTTTTTGCTTCAATTTTTAGGTTTTGTATTCCTTTTTCTAGATAATCTGTAAAAATTATTTCTTTTTCTTCATTACTTGCTAAATCTATTTTTTGACAATCTTCTTTTAGACATATTTCTATCTCTTTTAAAGGAATATTATCTCTATTTTTTAATTTGCATTTTATCTCTGTTTTTTCATAGATGAGCTTTGTTTTTTCTGCGTTGCATTTTAAGTTTAATTTTTTTGAGCTTATCTTTGTGTTTTCTCTTTTTGAATATTCTTCTATCATTTTATTTGCTTCTTCTAAGCTTATTGTTTTTAATTCTTTTGCGTAGGTTAATTTGGTACTTTCTGTTTTTTTGAAAGTGTCTTCAACTTCAATAATTGAAGTATAAATATAATCTTCTTTTATTTCTTGGTTTATTTTAGTTATCCAAAATATCTTCTTTCTTTCACCTGGTTTTAATAATACTAATTTTATATTATCTTCAGTTAATTCTCCTGCTTTAGTTATGATAAATGAAACTGGAAGATAATAATTTTTTTCATTATTTATTTCTACTTCTAAAGGAACATAGCTTCCTGGACCAATATTATTTATTAAAGGTCTTATTTTAAATTCTAAAGGTGAATCTATTTTTTCTCCTTTTTTAATAAGTTTTGTATTTAATTCTATTTCTTTATTAATTATTGTTGTATCTCTTGATTTCCAAGTATATCTTATTGTTGCTTCTCCCGAATCTAATCCCTCTTTTAATTTTATATGTGTTGGATCTATCCATCCAAGTTGACCGAATGTAACATCAAAAGGAACCCATCCTTTATTTGGAAAATAAACTTCTGCCCACCCATGAGAAACCCAATTATACCCTAGATTTGTATAGACTACCCCTGAAATAAATCTTGCAGGTATTCCTTGAGATCTTACCATAGAAATGAAAAGATTTGTTATTTCATCACAAACGCCTTCTTTAGTTTTCATTACCCAACTTGATTTTTGTACAACGTCTGCTGTTAAACTTGAGAGGTTATAATTTATGTTTTTATGTACCCAGTTTCCTATTTTAAACACAACTTCATAAAGATCCCCTTCTCCTTTTGTTAGTTCTTCTGCTTTTGCGATGATCTCTTCATTCACATCAATGTATTTTGTAGGTTTTGTATATGGGTTGTTATCTGTTGCTATTGGAAAATCTATTTTTTCATCTACAATTACAATTGCGTTTTTTGTTTCTATTTTTGAATTTAATCCAAAATTAAAACTTTTATCATTTACTTGTGACCATTTATAGACTATTTCTTTTTTATCTCTATTAATCTCACCTAGAGGAAAGGAAAATGTATTTATTGTATTTACTTTTTGTAGTTCGTATTCAATTGGAAGAAATTCTAAATAAGCAATTATTTCTGCTATTTTTGTGTTTGTGCTTTTTTCTTCTAAATTAAATCGTCCATTAATATTAAATTCCAAATTTAATGTTTCATAATCATTATAGTTTTCTTTTTTTTCAGTTTCAGCATATACATTAGAAATTAGCATTAGTAATATTACTACAAATATTATCTCTTTTATTTTCATTTTGTTAATTTTTTTATTCTTTCTGTAAATTCAGTTAAATCGTTTTTATTTAATGAACAACCACATGCATGTTCATGGCCACCACCAAAACATTCTAGTCCTATTTTTGCTTTTTCAAAAGCTTCTAGTAAATTTTTATTTGGATTTCTTAAACTCATTTTTATTAATCCATCTTTTTCTCTTCCAACTATTACAGTTTTATCTTGATTTAGATAACTTAATTCATTTGATAATTCTCTTGTGAAACTTATTTTTTCTGAAGGGTAAAGGAATACTACTATGTTCTCTTTTCTATCTTCAAGTTTTCTTGCACTTTCTAATAATTCTTCATATTCTTTGTTTAATTTTTCGTATCTTTTATATAAAAATTTTCCGTATTTTGTTGTTTTGTTTAAAATTTCATAAGGAGACTGTACTTTTTCTAATGCGACTAGAGATTCTTTCACTTCTTTTGTTTTTCCTTTGATATTAAATGAAATTATTTTTATTATCTTACTCATCTTTGTTTCATAAGCAAGATAGCCTGGATCTTTACTTTCACTTTCTAAAAGATCAGGATATTCTTTTTTGAATTCTTCTATAAATTCAGGAGTATAGTGATCAAAAAGACAGCCAGCTATTGCTATCCAAAGATTACTTTGAGTTATTTGATAAGCTAAATACGTTGTAGGTACATTTTTTCCATGTTTTAAGGGATTATAATATTTCACTTTTTTTAGATTTAAAAGAGGATGATGATCTAGTATAACTGTTGGACAATTCATTTTATCAATGAATGATTGTTTTATAATTGGTTTATCTAGAATTACTGCTAGATCTGCTTTTTCTTCTTCTATTTGTTTGATATAAGAATAATCTATTCCGTATTCTCCTGAACTCTTTACAGGGATTCCTGTTCCTTTGTTATAGTGTTTTTTTAAAATAAGATAGGCACAAGTACCATCTCCATCATCATCAAAGAGATAAAAAGGATTATTTGAGTTTGTAAATATCTCCCTTAATTCTTCTATTTCTGTCTCATTTAGCATAGAAAGATTTAATTATTAATCTATATAAGGGTTATCTATGGGTTTTATATCACTTCTTCTTTTCTATCTTGTTCTTTTTTTTAGTATTCTCCTCTTTTTTAAATTGGGAAATCGTTTTTCACTTATTCACAGATTATTAATTGTTTTTTTTGTTGTGCTTTTCTTATTCTTCTTTTTTGTTTTCATTTCTACTCTTTTTGCATTGATTCTCGTTGTTCTTCTTTTTATGGCTCTTTTTTCCTTGTTAGCTGGAAAAAGCTTTTTTTATAGAAAGTTTAGGTGATTACCGAAAAGCTCTTTAAGGTGTTTTCTTTTTTATCTGTATGAATGAAGAGAAAATTTTACCTTTAGCTGCGATGGAGAAACTTTTGAAAAAATGTGGTGCTTCTCGAGTTAGTGAAGATGCTAAAACAGTAATGAAAGAAATCCTTGAATCTTATGGAGAAGAAGTTGGAGAAAGGGCTGTTAAATTGGCCGAACATTCAGGAAGAAAAACAATTAAAGGTTCAGATATAAAATTGGCGGTGAAATAAATGGTTATGATTGAATTATTTTTAACATTCCTTGTTTTTATTATTCTTATTTTAGGTCTTGTTATGCTTGTTATAGAAGAATTAGAAAAAAGAAAAATTATTGAGTTATAAGTTCTTTCCAGTTTTTTCTATATTCTTGATATTTTTTATCAAACTCTTCTTTTGGTGTTTGTTTTATGTTCAATAAAGCTAATTTTTCTTTTAATTCTTTTAAGATTTCTTCTTTATTTTCTTCATTTGCTATTTTTTCTAATTCTAAGATATATCCATATCCTTTGGTATAGTCTACAGCAACATCTATTTCCTGCCATTTAAAATTTATTCTTTTTCTTAACCACTTGATTGAAATATTTAATTTAGCTGCTAAGAATATCTTTTCTAAATTTTCGAAATCTTCTTTCTTACATTTTACTTCTATTTCTTCTCTTTGTTCGTCGTGTATTTTACCTTTTTTCATCCAAATTTTAGAAAAGAACTTATTTTTTTGAATTCTTAGATCTTCTTCAGAATCAAAATAATATGTTTCTTGTTCATCTTCATTGATGAAAGATCCTTCTTTTTTGAAAAAATCTAAAAGTTCTTCGTATTTTTCTTTTGTAATAAATGTTCTAATTTCAACTTCGATATTCATAGAGGAGATAATAGTCTCCTTATTTATTAAGAATTGTTTTTACTTAGCTCTATTTTGATGTGAACCTAAACTTGGTCTTACTTTTTCATGACCTTGTCCTTTTCCTAACATTCCTCTAGATTTTTTTCCTGCAGAAGTTAATCCTCTAAATGCTCTTTTTCTGTTTTTTCCATTATTTATCCAAGAGAGTGCACTATCTGCATTTATTTGTGGACTTTTAGGATCAACTAAGATTATTTCATACCAATAATGTAACCCATCTTGACCTACTTTGTAAGAATTTAAGATTTCTAGATTAGGATATGCTTTATTTGCTCTTTGTTCTGCTACTATTTGATAACTCTTTTTTAAAACTAATCTTTGTCTCATGTGAGCTGAACGTCTTCCATGTCTAATGCTTGGTCTTTGTTTTTGACCTCTTGGAACTCTTACTCTTGATAAAATGAATCCTTTTTTGCTTTTATATCCTAATCTTTTTGCAGAAATTAAATCTGTAGGATGTTCTATTCTTAAAGGCGTTGTTTCTTTTCTCCAGTCGATTAATCTTGTTCTTACTAATTCGTTATATTCTTTGGATCTTTCTTTATGTGCCTTATTTAAATATTTGAATAATCCCATTTTATTTGCCACATCTGAATGCTATTTAAACCTTTCTAAAGAAAGTTATAGAATCGTTTAGTGTTTTAATTTTTTCTTCGTTTTATGATCTAGTTTGTTTATTATAAAAATCTTTATAAAGTAGTTCTGTTTAATTTTTTTATGAATGCAACTGGAATATTAAAAATGGTTGTTGGGTTGATCCTTATTTTAGCAGCAGTTTATGCTGTTGTTGTTTGGTGGTGGGCTGACTTTTTGACTTTACTTAAAGGAGGATTACCTGTTGTGATCTTCTTTATGGGGCTTGTATTCCTTCTTCTTGGTTTTGAAGATTAAAAAATGATTCTTTCTTTTTTTGAGATTTTTAATATTATTCTTGTAATTTTGGGTGTTGGTTTTATTTTTCAAGGTCTCTTTCCTCTTAGAGGAACGAAGAGAGATGTTTTAGATACGTTTACTAAGGGTTTTGACTGGAGTGAATTTTGGTTTGTTTGTAAAGTTGCAGCTCCAGGAATTATTCTTCATGAAATGGGACATAAATTTGTTGCTCTTGCTTTTGGTTTACAAGCTATTTTTCATGCTTCTTATTTTGGATTGATTGTTGGTATTATTCTAAAACTTCTCGGTAGTGGTTTTATTTTTTTAGCTCCAGGATATGTTTCTCTCTCTGGCGCAACTGTTGTTCAAGGAATGCTTACTGCTTTAGCTGGACCTTTAATTAATCTTCTTTTATGGTTACTCGCTTTTTTTATTTTACGTAGAAAAGGAAGTATGAGTAGAAGAACAGTGATTTTTTGGAGTTTGACTGAACAAATGAATAAATGGTTATTTATTTTTAATATGTTACCTTTGCCTCCTTTAGATGGTTCTAAATTTTGGCTTCCTCTTTTTAGCCTTCTCTTTTAAGATTGTGCTTTTTGATTCAGGAACCTTTTTATATTTACTTTTTTTCTTTTGTTTATGACTCTTCCTTTTTATTCTCTTTATAATTATTTTTTAAATGATTGTGCTTTTTTTAAAGGTGTTATTTTTGTTTCAGGTGCTTTATCTGGTGTTGGATTGTATACTTCTGATTACAAATTAAGTTCTTATGCTGCGCTCGTTGGGGGATTAAGTACAGTAGTTGATTTAAGAAGAGAACGATATCTTTTAAATCGTTCAAAAGAAAAAAGTTTAGAAAGTAAAGTTGATTCACCTGATTAAAATCTATACGATTCCTTTTTCTAAATCTTCCATGTTCTTTTTTATTTTTGAGATATTTTTTTCTTTACTTTCTATTTCAAGAAGATTTCCACATTCAGAACACATAAAATTGTGTTCCATTGCATTTTCTATTGTTAGCCTCATGCATTTATTGATGCACTTATAGAATTCATTTGTTGTTTCTCTTTCTAATTGTTTTTGTAAAATATTCATCTTATTTTGTCTTACTTTTAAAACAGTTTCTTCTATTTGTTTTTTATTTAAAGTAAAAAAATAAATATACCATCCTTTTTTTCTATCCTTCTTTCTTGTGAATGTTATGAGATTATATTGTTCAAATTTGTAAATGATATTTCTTAATTGATTTATTGTCAACTTTAATTTTTCAGCAATTATAAATTCATTTACGTTCTCTTTATCTTTTAATATTTTATAGACTTCATATGCTTCTTTACTCCCAATTTCTGTTAAAACGTTTTCGATATCCTTTTCAAGAGGTTCTTTTGTCTTCTGGATTTTCTTTTCTTTCATCTTATTAAGTAACATTTTTAGGTAGTAACATTTATAAATGTTCGCTTGTTTTAAAATCTTTTTGTTTATTTACTACACTACAATAATTAATAAACTTTTTAATATCTAAAATACTTACTATTATGTAATTAAGGGGTGGTATTAATGGGATTATTCAATTTTGGGAAAAAAAAAGATGATGCTTCTAATTTTCAACAGCCAAAAATGGTAGATATGCCTGCTTTGCCTGAGTTTCCATCTTTAGATGATCCTCATATGGATCATTTTGATTCTTCAGCTGCCGATATAAAAAAAGAAGTTGGGAGAGGTATGACTTCTCATGAAGATTTAGATATTCCTTTGAGAAATCCAGGTATTTTTGGAAAAACGATGGTTAATACTCAATTAGATATAACCCCTCATGAAATGGATACTCCTTTAGATTTAATGAGTGGTTTTAATTCTCCTCCTCTAAAGATGAATATGCAGTTTTCTGCTCCTCCTCAATCTTTTAATAAACGAATGAATTTAGATGAAGATAAGCCTCTTTTTATTAGGATTGATAATTATAAGAAGGCTATGTCTATGTTAGATGCTCTTAAAGAGAAGTTAACTGACGCAGAAGATGTTTTGAAAGGTTTAGAAGAAGTTAGATCTCAAGAAGAGTTAAAACTTGAAACTTGGAAAAGAGACATTCAAGGACTTAAAGAGAAATTACTTTCTATAGATAAAGAATTATTTGAGGTTTAGATGTTCAAAAAACATCAGGTAACTCATCATGAAAAAAGTTCTTCTGTTTCAGAATCAATTCATGTGAAAATAGATGATTCTCTTGTTTTACGAAGAGGATTATTAGAATCTGCAGTTGTTTCTACAAAGATGCTTGCTTCTTATGTGGAATTTAAAAAGGTTCGAGAAAGGAAAGCTCTACTTTTGCAAGAGTTTCATGCTCTTAATTTGGAATTACGAGGTATGATTAAGGAATTACATCATACTCTTCCTACAATACCTCTTCCTAAAGAACATGTTGCTCCTCCACCTTCAATTAAAGAAGTTAAACCTTTGGCAATTAAAGAGCCTTTAATTGATCCTGAGATTGCTTTATTAAAAAAAGAACTAGAAGAAATAGAACATAGACTTAAAGGTCTTTAAATTTTATTTTTTCTTTTAATTTTAAATTTTTAGCATTTTTTACTTCTAAAATATATTTACATTTTATTGGTTTAATAAAGGGAGTAAAAGGTATTACCTTTTTAAAAATTTTTATAATTTCTTTATTTTTATTTATATAAATAATATCAATTGGAAAAAATACAAAGAAGGTGTGAAGTGCGATATATTTCTCTTTTTTAAATTCAAAGAGAATTCCTTCATTTTTAGGAAATTTAAACATTAAGCCCTTTGCTTGCATTATTATTGATTTATAATGAGAAACTGAGAATTTATTGTTCTTTGATTCTATAATCATCTTCTTTTTTAGATATGGGAATCTTTAAAAATGTATTCTTATCTGAAACTTAAGAATGGTTAAGAAAAACAATATTGTTTCAGGTGAAGATGTTCAGCCAGTTGTTAACGTTGGTCTTATTGGACATTAGTAAGCTTATAGCTTTTAATCCAAAGATGTAGACCACGGCAAAACAAGTATGCTTGAATGCCTGAGTGGAAAGTGGACAGATAGTCATAGCGAGGAAGTTAAGAGAGGGATCACTATTAAATTAGGATATGCTGATGTTATTTTCTATAAATGTAAAGATCATCATTACACACGAGAAAAAAAATGTGAATTCTGTGAAAAACAAAGAATAATTAGTTTTATAGATGCGCCAGGACATGAAACTTTAATGGCAACCATGCTTAGTGGAAGCGCGATTATTGATGGGGCTTTATTGCTTGTTGCAGCTAATGAAGAATGTCCACAACCACAAACAAAAGAACATTTAATGGCCTTAGAAATTTTAGGTATTAAAAATATTATTATCTTACAAAATAAAATGGATTTAGTTACTAAAGATGAACTTTTAAAAAATTATGAACAGATTAAAACTTTTGTTAAAGGAACTATTGCAAATAGTGCACCTATCATTCCAGTTTCTGCACGATATAAGATTAATATTAATTTTATTATTGAAGCTATAGAAGAAATTATTCTTACTCCTGTAAGAGATGCAACAAAAGATCCTTTGATGTTAATTGCTAGAAGTTTTGATGTTAATAAACCTGGTAAGGATGTTTCTAGTCTTGTTGGAGGAGTCTTAGGTGGTTCTTTAAAACAAGGTGTTTTTAAATTAGGAGATGCTATTGAGATTAGTCCGGGAAGATTACTTCAAGAAAGAGGATTAGAACGATGGATTCCTTTAGCTACACAGATTACTTCTTTAGTTACTGGTGGGAATCATGTTGCTAGTGTAAGACCTGGGGGTTCTATTGCTTTACAAACTAGTTTAGATCCCTCTATTGTGAAATCTGATCAATTAAGTGGTGCTGTTGTTGGACTTGCTGGAAAATTGCCCCCTCTATGGACTGAATTAACTTTGGAACCACATTTACTTGAAAAACTTATAGGCGTTAAAGAGGAAATTAAAATTGAGGCTATTAAAAAAGGAGAACCACTTATGCTTAATGTGAATGCAATGACTACTGCTGGTATTGTTTCAAACTTAGAAAAAAATAAGTTTCATATTAAATTAAAGAGGCCTGTTTGTGCTGAACTTGGAAGTAAAATTGCAATTTCTCGAAGAATTGGAACAAGATGGCATTTAGTTGGTTGGGCTTTTATTAAAAAATAAGAATCTTCTTGAATATATAGTAGACCACAAAATTTTTTGGAACTAAATTTTTGGGGTTTACTGTTTAGTTAACAACAAACATGAAAATTAAACTAATTACTTTGTTTGTTGACTATAATTTGTCTTTTATTTTATAAGAATATAATGTGCCCCGAGCGAGATTCGAACTCGCGTCAAAGGCGCGAAAGGCCTTTATCCTTAACCGGGCTAGACGATCGGGGCAAATCTAAGTTAGAAATTTAGTGTTTATTTATAAAGTTTAGCTTTATTTTTACCTAAATTTTCTTTCTTTAAAATGAAATAAAGTTCTCCTCTATTAGGAATTCTTATAAGTTTTTTTGTTTTTCTTCATTTATGATTGAAGATCCTCATCGAAGAGAAGCATTGTTTCACAGTATTCTAGTGGATAGGCGTAATATTTCTGTTGCTTCAAGGAATGCTGAAAAAAAATTGAGAACTTTACTCTTTCAATATGGTTCTTTTGAAGGTATTTTTCAATCTTTTTATCCAAAAATTTCTATTGAGGATTTTTTAAAAATTAATAACCTTTCTTCTTTAGAAAAAAAGATAGAACGTGTTCCTTCTTTTAAGTTGAGTACAGTTTTGAATGATACATTTCCCCCTTATTTGAAAGAAGCTCTAAATTTAAGTCCTGTTCTTTATTATCGGGGTGATTTTCAACTGCTTCAAAAAAAGATTATTGCTGTTGTTGGAACAAGAGAATTATATGATGAATTAGATAAAAAAGAAGGAATTAATATTGTTCATCGTCTTCTTGAAAAAGAATATGCCATTATCTCAGGTCTTGCACGTGGTTGTGATACTTTAGCTCATCGTTCTACTTTAGAAAAAAATGGAAAAACTTTGGCTGTTCTTGGAACAAGTATTGAAAAATATTATCCTTATGAAAATACTTCTTTGCAAGAACAAATTGCTCAAGAAGGCCTTATACTTTCTCAATATCCTTTAGGTTTAAGATCTTTTCCTTCTTATTTTGCTCATAGAAATCTACTCATGGTGAGTCTTGCTTCTGAAGGAGTTGTTGTAATTCGTGCAGATGATAAATCAGGAACTCAACATGCAATTAAAGAATGTTTAGCTCAAAATAAATCTCTTTATGTTCTTGAGAATAATCTTCATCAAGGATATTGTTGGACAGAAAAACATCGGGATCGTTTAAAGATTCCTAATAGGAAGTCCTGAACTCATGAAACCTCATTTTATTTTTGATTTTGATTCTACTCTTGTTAATAGTTCTTGTTTACGAGATTATTTTACAACTTCTGAAGGAAAGGAATATGTGATTTCACATGCTTCTGAGTTTCCCACTACTTTAGCTGAACCTCAAATATGTGACTTGATATATTCTGCTCAAAAATTTGGAAAAGTATCTGTCCTTACTAATGCGAATGAACATTATGCGCGAACTTTTTTAGATAAACATAGTTTTCCTCGATTGAATGTTGTTGGGAATGCGAAGAAACCCCTTGCTTATGGTCTTGAATTGCTTCTTGAAAATTCTGGAATTAGTAAAGAACAAAGTATTCTTATTGGAGATAGTCCTCATGATATTCTTGCTGCACATGCTTCAAAAATTGTTTCTGTGGGTGTTACTTGGGGTGCTTTTTCATCTGAATACCTTACTCAATCTGAACCACAAAAACTTGTTAAAGATGTACCTCAACTTGTTGAAGTTCTTAATACTTTTCTAGATTCAAAAATTTCTTATAAAGAAAGAGATGATCCGAAAAATCATTTTTTTGTTAAAGAAGATACTCTTTTTAAGGAAGATTTTCCAATAATTTCCCTTGATACGTATTATCCTCCTGTTTTGAGAAAAGGAGATGAATTTTCTTCAGATATCCTCAGATATAAAACTATGAAAAACTTTACTGTTGAAGAAATTAATAAGGGTGCAAGAGATGTATTTTTTTACAATAGTTCCTTTATTCATAAAAAAAAGTTCTTAGATGTTTTTTTTAATTTTTCAAATAGAATTACTGAAAAGATTCAATCACTTAATCTGAAAGGTTCAACTTTACTTCTTAGTGCTCCAAATTCTTTTCCAGAGTATTGTTATCAATTTGATGTAAATCACATCTTTACGAAGGTTGTTGCTTCATCCCTTAATTTTAAATGGTATGAGTCTAGACTTTTAAGAAGGGTTTATCCAAAAGAAGAGGCGCATAATTTAGGATCAAGAGAAGAAAAGGTGCATTATAGAACTATTGGTTATAAATTAAATGAAAAACTTGTTGCAGATAATATTCTTCTTTTTGATGATGTTACTACAAGTGGAAGTCAAATAAAATCTTTAGGGGCTATTTTAAGAGCTAAAGATTTCAGAGGTAATCTTTATGGTCTTGCTTTGAGTACTTCTTTTTAATTTTCTTGTATTTTTTTCAAAAAAATCTTAAAAGAGTTTATTAATTCTTTTTTTAATTATTTATTTATACTTTTGGAGGTGTTTTAATATGCTTGAAAAAATAGTACAATTTAGTAAATTTATTGGTGTTAGTTTATTATTAAATTATAACTTAGGATGTGTTCCTTCGCAATATTATCTTGCTTTTTAAAAAAAATCAAATCCTTGTTTTTATCAGGAACAAATTTATGATCCTGTAACTGGAAGATGTGAATTTACTTATGATGAATTTCCTCCTTCTCTTAAGGATTAATTATTATTCCAACAGGGCAATGATCAGAACCCATGATATCTTTAAGAATAAATGCGCTTTCTAATTTTTCTTTTAATTTTTTAGATATTAAAAAATAATCAATACGCCATCCAATATTTCTTGCTCTTGCATTAAACATTTGTAACCACCATGTGTAATTTCCTCCTTCTTTATTAAATTCTCTAAATGTGTCAATAAATCCTGCAGTTATATAATCACTAAATCCAGTTCTTTCTTCATCTGTAAATCCTGCATTTTTTCTATTATCTTTTGGCCGAGCAATATCTTTTTCTTCATGAGCCACGTTTAAGTCTCCACAGAAAATTACTGACTTTTTTTGCTCTAATTCTTTCATATATTTCAAAAAATATTTATCCCATTCTTGTCTTAATTTTAATCTTGTTAATCCTCTTTGAGAATTTATTGTGTAGACATTTACTAAGAAAAAATCTTTAAATTCTAAAGTAATTACTCTTCCTTCTCCTTTGTGATTTATTTTTTCATCATCATAAGCTACTGAAATTGGTTTTATTTTTGTGAATACTACTGTACCTGCATATCCTGCTTTTTCTGCACTGTTCCAATATTGTTCATATCCTTCTAATTTAGGGTCTCCTTGTTCTTGATTTGCTTTTGTTTCTTGAAGACAAATAATATCTGGATTTTCTTTTTTTATTACTTCAATAAATCCTTTTTTTATGCAAGCTCTAATGCCATTTACATTCCAGGAAATTAGTTTCATACTATTATTTTTATTTTTTAGTATTTAAGTTCTTTTACTGTTTTTAGGATAATAATCTTTAAGAATTACTTTCTCTTTTCTTTTTTATGGTTTTACCTATCCATCCTCAAAAATTAAATTATTTTAAAAAAAGATTTACTTCTAAAGGTTATAACTTTGAAGACAAATTAATTTTTAGAGCTTCTCCTGAAGTTGAAAAAAAACTTCTTGAAGTTCATCCTGATGATATAGAAGAGAAATTGATAAAAGTAGGTGCGATGGAAATTTTTAGGGGTAAAGTAATCTCTTTTTATTATCGGCCCTTGACTTTGGAATTTTTACAACAGTTCTATCAATTTTCTGAAGATACAGTCTCAGGAATAAAATCTCAAGGTATTAATGAAGGATTTTCAAGACTAAGAACAATGATTGATAGAGATAATATTACTTGTATTTATCTTGTTGAAACTAAAATTAAAAGATTTGACGAACTTACTGGAAAAAAAGAAGTTTTTGAATATGGTCAATTATTACCAGATAGAACTGTTTTTTCTATGGTTGATAAACACCATAGAAAAGAATATCGAGGAGAGCCTACAGAAGTTGAAGTAAAAGAAAGACTTATTTGTAGGATTCCAGGAGTGCGAGGTTTAGAATATTGTTTAGATCGAGTGTATCAACCAGAACTTCTTCCCCATTATCTTGAAGTTGAAGGTACTTCTGAATCTATCTTTGATAAAGGAGTTTCTCGACTTGGATTAAATCCTTCTTCTTTTATTGATATTTCTGTGAGAACGTTACTTCAAAAAAGAAGAATACAAAATGTAAGATTACCTTTACATCATTCTTCTTAAAAATTATCTTTATAAATAAAATGGTGGGCCCGATGAGATTTGAACTCACGACCTATGGCTGTCTTAATTTGTACCACAGATTGTCTTATAAGACCATTGCTCCGCCAGACTGAGCTACGGGCCCTTATCTTGTTTTAGTAACGATCTCCATTTAAAAGTTTTTGGATCAATTGCATTTTGTTCTGAAAAGATATATAAAGTTCATACTTTTGATTTTATGATGCTTATCGGATGTGTTGGAAAACCTAGTGTGGGAAAAAGTACGCTTTTTAAGGCGTGTACTCTTGCTGAAGTAGAAATAGCTGCTTATCCCTTTACAACAATTAAACCTAATCGAGCTGTTGGTTTTGTCAGAATAGATTGTGTTGATAAGGATTTTGATAAACAATGTCATCCTAGAATGGGTTTTTGTATTGATCATCAAAGATTTGTTCCTGTTGAAATGCTCGATGTTGCTGGTTTAGTTCCCGGTGCACATGAAGGGAAGGGGCTTGGCAATCAATTTTTAGATGATTTAAGACAGGCAGATGTTTTGATTCATGTTGTTGATGCTTCTGGAAGTACGAATGAAAAAGGAGAGAATGTAACGCCTTTAAGTTATGATCCCTGTAAAGACATAGAATTTTTAGAATATGAAATAGATATGTGGTATTTAGGATTACTCAAAAAAGGATGGGATAAATTTGTACGACAGTACACTGTTGAAAAAGAAGCGTTGTATAAAGCAATAGCTAAACAATTAAGCGGACTTAATGTTACAGAAGATCTTGCTAAAAAAGTTTTATTGCATTTTAATCCTGATTTAAAATTATGGACTGAAGGAGATCTTATTTCTTTAGCTAAAACTTTTAGAAAGCTTACTAAACCTTTGATTATTGCAGCTAATAAAATTGATGTGCCTGGTGCTGAAAAAAATATTCAAAGATTACGACAAACTTTTCCAGATCATTTACTTATTCCTTGTGCTGCTGATGCTGAACTTGCCTTAAGAAGTGCTGCTAAGAATCATTTAATTTCTTATCTTCCTGGTGATGCTACTTTTAAAATTATAGGAAATTTAAATGAATCTCAAAAAAATGCTTTGAATTTAATACAAACACAAATTCTTGATGTCTTTGGAAGTACAGGTGTTCAAGCTGTCCTGAATAAGTCTGTTTTTGATTTGTTACATTATATTGCAATTTATCCTGGTGGAGTGAATAATTTAGTTGATAGTCAAGGAAGAATTTTACCAGATTGTTTTTTAATGAAGCTTGGAAGTACTTCTTTAGATTTTGCATATAAATTACATACTGATTTTGGTAAAAATTTTATAAGAGCAATAGATGTTAAGAAAAGACTCACTGTTGGAAAAGAATATGTTTTGAAACACAGAGATGTTTTAGAAATAGTAACTAACAGATGAAGGCCTTAATATTGTTCCGGAGGTAATGTTACCAAACCCTCATCTGTTAGCTGGTCTGAGACAACATATGTCTTAAGACTATTAACTCCTTCAGTTTCTTTTAATATTTTTAAAATATTTGTCGAAATTTCAGGATTCTTTGCTTTTATCTCTGCAATAATATCATATTCACCATAGACAAAATGGACTTTGTTTATGTACACTTCACCAATATTTTTGATGCTCGCTAATACATTACTTATCTTCTTTTGATTAACGCCCAATAATGCAAATACCATCATTTTTTATCTACCCTCGTTGTTCTTTTAATCTATTTATCAAGAAGTTAGTTTTATATATAAGTTTAACCTATATTTTTAATATAAACTATATACTTTATATGTATTAACGATGAGCTATAGAAAAATTATTGCTTTTGGAGACAGTTCTTTTGTCATTAGTTTACCTAAAGAGTGGGTTAAAAGAAATGGTTTAAAGAAAGGAGATACTCTCTCTGTTGAAGAAGAAGCTGGAATCTTAAGACTTGGACCTCATGGTGTTCTTTCTGTTCCAATTAATACTGAATTTAATATTGATTATAGTTGTGATGTTAAAGACTTTAAGACGAGACTTTTTTATGCTTATGTTAATAATTATAGTCTCATTAATGTTAAAAAACAAAATATTGAAAAATTTGCACCTGAAATAAGAAACGTTGTTGCAAACTTTATTGGTATGGATGTTGTTGAACAAAGAAATGATCGTCTTATTTTAAGTGATGTTTTAGATATTTCTGGCGTTTCTATTCATAATTATCTTAGGAGGGTTGATCGGTTGATTCTCTCTATGGCTGAAGATGTTAAAGTTCTTTTAGAAGGTGGAATAGATAGACTTGATGCTCTTTCTCAGAAAGAAGAGGATGTCAATAAGTTATGTAATCTCTTACTTAAAGTTCTGAGAAGAGGAGCACATAATAAAAATGATTTAAGACTCCTTAATTTGAGAATTGAAGAAATTTTTTATTATTGGGGCTTAGTTTTAGATTTAGAAGAAATTGGAGATCAATTGAAAAGAATGATAAGATTAATTCCTTCTAAAGTAGATCCTGCTCTTGTTCCTTTATTTGATCAAGTTATGGATTCTTATAATGTTGCTATGAAATCTAATTATCTAAAAAGTAGAGAATTAGCTATTGGTGTTATGGTTAGAAGAAAAGAATTTTTTAATACTTGTGATTTTGTTGCTGAACCTTTAGATAAGGCTAGTACTCTTTTAATTGATAGAATAAAACAGATTCATAATTTAGCTGGTAATCTCTCAGGAACACTCTTGAAGTTAGGAACAACAACAGATTAATTTTTAGTATTTATACTTTCTTTTGCTTTATCTATGTCTTTAGCACAAGTTTTACAAAGATAAAGATAGATTCCTTCTTCTTTTACTTTTATTATTGCGTATTCATCACAATAATCACACTTCTTTGATTTGGTCTCCTCTATTTTGTTCATACTCTTTTAAGGTCTTTTTGAGATATAAATCTTTCTTTTTCTTATGACTCTTTATTTTCTTTGTTTTTTTTAAACTTTTCATCAATAAGAATTCTTGCTGCGACTTGTCTAAATTCTCTTGAGTTTATTGACTCGTTTCTTCTTTTTTTGAATCTATTGTTGTTGATGTTTCAACCTTTACTTTAGTTTCTGAAACAGATTCTTCTTCTTTTTTTAAAGAAGGGATTATTTCCATTGGTTTTGTTACTTCATCGAAATTTCTTAAATGTTCCTCGATAAGAACTCTTGCTGAAATTTCTCTAAAATCTTTTGGATTCATTCCTATTTTATTTACTGCTTCTAAATAATTGTTAATGAGGTTTCTCCCACTTACTTCTATTTCTAAATAAGGTTTGAGTTGTACTGGATTTATTATTTGATCTAAAGAATATTCTAAATTTTTTATTTCTTCTAAGATATAACTTGTTCTTTTTTTAACTTCTTTTTGTCTGAATTCAAGTGCTTTATTGTCTTTGAATAAAATTTTCAAATATCTATAATTACGAGCATCAGTGAGATATCCAGGATCTTCATGGACTAATTTAGTTCTTTCATTTAATTTTAAGTCTTTGATTCTTGTTTCAACCATATATATTTCAGTGCCATCTACATCATACATCTCTCTTAATCTTGCGAAAGCTCCTCCTGTTCCATAAATTAATTTAGTTCTCTCTAAATCAAATAAGCTGGAAATAAAATTTAATCCTGCTTCAGTACCTAATACCTTATAATAATTAGAAATAATTTTTCCTCTAAAGACTTCAATTCCACCAAGTCCTTCTATTTTTTTTTCAAGTTCATCAAAATTTATACTTATTTGAGATTTACTTTCTATTTCTGAATTTGCTTTTTCTAATTTTTGTCTAAAATACTCTATTTTTTCTTCAGGGGATTTTTTCATTTTTTTTGACATACAAAGAAACAGTGATCTTTTTGGAAGGGATCGAGTTCTCTTCTATCTATTATTTTTAATTTTTCTTTTAATTTTTCTTCGACTTCTTTATATATTCTTTGGGGCGATTTTGTTACATCAATACTTCTTGATTTTATAGCGATTAATACATATCCTTTATTTTTTAGAAATTGAAGATTTTTAAATAAAATTTCTACTTGATTTTTTTGGGCTACGTCTTGATAAATAAGATCTACTTGTGTTATTCTTTCTTTATAAGAATCAGGTTTATTTGCATTTGCAAGCAAAGGAATCATATTTTTTCTTTCTTCACAGAGTAATACAAGATCCCTTACTACTCTTGGTGCAAAATCTAAACAAAATACGTTGCCTTTTTCTTTAATAATATCTGAAATATAAGAAGGAGTGTAACCGTGGGATGCTCCTAGATAGAGAATTGTGTCTCCTTCTTTAATTGGAATAAATGAAATTCTTTTTGTTATTGCCGCTGCAAGTTTTGATCTAAAAGGATTAAACTCCCTATATTCTTTATTATCTTCTTTGAAAATTATTTCTTCAAAAAACCTTTTTCCAGGAGTACTATTTTCAGTAACAAGATTTTTTCTTTTATTTTGAATTAAAAATACATTTGTAAATTGTGTTTTTTCTATTTTCATAAGACTTGTAAATTTTGTGGTATTAAAATAACTTTTGTTTAAATCATTTTTTATGATTTTTATCATAAAATTCTATTTGATCTTTGTAAATATTATTTTTTTCTGAATATTTTTTTAATGTTCTTAATACTTCTTGAAATAAGGCATTATTTAATTTGTTTATCTCACTTCCAGTTTGTATTATTCTTATGTTTGAACTTAATTCTTGGATTTTTTTATATCCTTTAATGTTTTCTCTTATCCACCACTTTCCCATTATTTCAGGAGTACTTTCTTTTCCATTTACTTTTTTATAAACAGCTATATATGTTTCATCAAACGTGTTTTTGCTTGATCCAATATAGCTCCCAGTTTTTTCTTTTGAACGTTCCATTGCCCTTGTTGCAGTACATGTTGTAAATAAGGTTAAGTGAGGATGTATTATTGGTTCTGGGGTCATTCTTCTTATAAGTTTTTCTAATTCTTTATTATTATTTTCTATTTCTATCTTTCTTAGTAATGCTTGTCTTAATAATGTTGAATAAAATGATCTATCTAGTATTATTACTCTTTTTCCTTGTGCTATGTTAAGAATATATTGTTCCCAAACTTCTTTTCTTTCTTGAGTGAATAATTCTAAACTTTTTTCTGGATCTTCATCATGCGTTCTTCTTATTTCTTCCATATATGTTCTTCTTTCCTGAGAACTCGGTACATTAAATCTTGTTTCCCTAATGAAATTTGAGGCTATTTTCTTATGGGTTAATTCATCATCTAAGCTCCTTCCTTGCGTTGTTTTACCAGAACCAGGAGTTCCTTCAAGATAAATGATTAAACTTTGTATATTGAACGTTTCTATTCTACGTTTTCTTTCTCTCTCTAAATATAAACTTATATTTGCCACTTAATTTTAGTTTCTCCTAATATATAAAAAATTAAGAATTTATAAAAGTTGTTATTCTGTTGTTACTTGAAAGTTGTTTATTTTTTTGCTTTATTTTGCCCTAAAGAAGTCTATTTTTGCACTTTTAGATATTTCGCTTGCTACCTTTCTTGCTTTTTTCCCCTTTTCTTCTTGCTTTGCTTTGGTTATTTCAGGGTGGATAAAAATGATTCCAAATTTAGGTGCTTTTGATCCAGTTTTTATGTGTCTAAACAGTGCTTTTTCTGCACCAAGAACTTGAATTGTTGAAGAAGGTAATTCTGCAAGATGTTTTAATGAACCTGCTTGATCAATTAAACGAGCAGCTATTAGATCTGTTGCACTTTTTTTGAGATTTGGGCATATTTCCTCTAAGAGTTCATCAAGATAATTTTCTTGTCTCTCTTTTAATTTTATTAAATTCTCTACTTCTTGAGTTATTTCACTTATTGCGTTGAGATCTTTACTTGTTAAATCCATTCCAAAATCTTCTTGTTCTTTTTTATTTATTTTTTCTAATAACTTAGTTATATCTTCTTCTTTTGAAGCTCTTGGAGCATAATACCCATATCTTTCTCTTAAATTTGCTATTACTTTATTTATTATTTTGATTACTTCATCGATTGTATGAATTGTTTGGATAATTAAAATATCTCTTGAAGTTTCTTTCTTTAATGCTTCTTTTGTTAATTTTATATTTAATTCTCTTAAGTTCATGATACGTTGCTTAATCTTTGTTTTTAAATAACTATTCTTTTTGTTGCTGTTTTTTAACCTATAAACGAAAGTATTATTAATTGATTTAGTAAATATTCTTTATGGTGATGCCTCCAAAAGATGTTTTTAGGAGAACTATTCTTATAACTGATGAAGATTTTGATATAGATAAAATCTATAAATCTTTTAAAAAAAAGACTGAATCTCTAGGCTATGCTCTCGTAGAAAAAGAACAAGGAACAAAATCTGCTAAATATGGGAATGAAGTTGTTTTCAAATTTACAATTTTTCGTACTTTTGATCTTTTTGGAAGAACTCAATTTGAATTTGAATTTCTTTTTGATAATTTAAGTAAACTTGAAGGGAAAGATCATGGAAATTGTAGGGTGAATATGAAAGGAACAATGTTTTTGGATTACATGAATAAATGGGGTGATTCAAAATTTAATAAAATTTTACTTGGTCTTTATCTTAAAGTTATTGGTGGAGAACTTAAGAAAAAATATTTAATTCCTATTATTCAAAATGGGAATGAATTACATGATTTTATTAAAAATGAATTTGAACTTTATCGTTAGAAAACCTTATTAATTAGTCTTGGCAATTTTACTCTATGTCTAAAGAGGATGTTATTATTAAAGAGATTAAAATAAAGTATAAGGGTATTTTTGATTTAAGTCTTCTTTATAAAAAATTGAGAGAATGGTTAATGGATACTGGTTTTTCTGATCCTATAGAAGATGGAGAAAAGAAATATGGTGAACGTATTAAACCTAATGGAAAACAGATTGAAATTGTTTGGGAAACAAGTAAAAAAGCTGAAGATTATTTCAAACTAAAAATTGATATACGTTTTTTTATTAATGGTTTAACTGAAGCAGAAGTTGAAAGAGAGGGTAAAAAAATTAAATTAGATAATTGTGAACTTGAAATGGTTTTTGTTTCAACTCTTATTAGGGATGCAGATAATAAATGGGAACATGATCATCCTTTCATGTTTAAACTCTATGAAAAATATATTATAAAACATAAAATTGAGGAATTTAAAATAGAACTTTACAAAGCAACAAATCGTTATGTTGATGAAGTTAAAAACTTTTTGAATTTATATCGATTTTAGAATGTTTTTTATACTCTTTTATGTTCTTTATTCTTATGAAAAGAGGTTTTATTTTACTAGTTATTCTTCTCTTTACTCTCTTTCTTATACCTCTTGTTTTTTCAGTAAATATTAATTCTTGTCAGACTTTGAGTGCCAATACTGTTTATACGTTAACTCAAGATGTGAATACTACTGTAGATTGTTTTGACTTTTCAGGAGATAATGTTGTTTTAAATTGTCAAGGATTTAATGCTACGGGGGATGGGGGTTCTTTTGATGATGGAGTTATAATCTCTAATAAAAATAATATTACTGTTAAAAACTGTAAATTGGATAATTTTTATGAAGGGCTTTATGTTCTAAGTTCAGCTAGAAATATTGTTTTAAATAATAATACTGTTCTTAATTCTGTTGCAGATGCAGTTAATGTTGTTACCGCGACAAATGTAACAATTACAAATAATATTTTTTTAGGTACAGATACTGCTTGGCTTTCTTTTTATAGATTAACTAATGGTAATTTCTCTTATAATTTTGCAAATAATCTTAGGGTTGTTTGGACAGAAGAAGTTAATACAAGTATTTTTAATAGAAATAATTTTACTGATTTCTCAACTGATGTTTTTGATATAAGAGGTACATCTTCTTCGAATGGAAATAATTTTACTAATAATCTTATTAATTCTAGTTTATCTTATTCTACAACAGGTGTTCCAACTACTGCAGCTTTTAATCTTAGAAATAGTTTTAATAATCGTATTATTAATAATACACTTAATCAAAGTAATCAAGCAGGTATTATCTTTTCTGGTTCTGTTAATGATACTCTTCAAAGTAATTTTATTATTAATCATTCTAAGGTTGGAATTTATATTTCTGGAGGTTCTGAAAATAATATTTCTTTTAATACTATTATTTTACATACAAGAGGACTTGCTAGCGGAATTTATCTTAAAAATATGCCTAATATTACTACTCTTTTTAATAATGATCTTCAAAATAATACTTATGGAATTTATTTAACTTCTTCTAATCTGACAAATATTACAAATAATAGAATAAATTTTAATTCTCTAGGTCTTTTTTTAAATAATTCTTTTAATACAACAATTATTAGTAATAATTTAACAAATAATCTTCTTTATGGATTACTCTTAAATAAAAGTTCAAACAACAACTTTATTAATTTAAATTCTATGTACAATAATTCTTATGGAGTTTACCTAGTAAACAGTTCTAATAATACTCTTTCAAGTAATATTATTTTTAATAATACTCAAGGAGGTATTTACTTAAGTGGGAGTACTTCTACAGGAAACAGTATCTTTTCTAATTCAATCTACAATCATACTGCTGGATTTGGATCTGGAATTTATCTGAATGGTTTATCTTTAATTAATCATATTTATAATAATCTTTATCTAGAGAATAATACGTATGGAATTTATTTGAATACAACGAACTCAACGAACATTACAACGAATGT
>Ga0209515_10001456_pt1 | contig 39609 bp, 49 predicted proteins | sample Subgroupgradi54m_FD_187454 | JGI IMG/M metagenome (GOLD analysis project Ga0209515, IMG submission 187454) | Subsurface groundwater microbial communities from S. Glens Falls, New York, USA - GMW60B uncontaminated upgradient, 5.4 m (SPAdes)... ... | reverse complement strand
CGCCGGTGAGCGTGGTCTGCTCATTGATCAGCACGCCGTCGAGATAGACCCGCACGAACTGGCCTTTCTTGAGGGTGCCTGCGACGTGATGCCACGCATTGAGCGACAGACTGCCGCCCTTGGGTTCCGCATAGGCATTGCCGTTGAATTGCCACACGCTCAGGCCCACGCGGCCATCCGCGTACACATTCAAGGCGTATTCCCATCCGTTGTTGGAGCCCTTGGCGAGAATCGGACCCCGCCCCTGGCCGGTCGCGGGCGGCAGCTGGCTGAGTTTCACCCACGCTTCCACGCTGAGCTCCCCGGCCGCGCCCACGTGCGGGCTCAAGGCCGCCGCATCCGCGATCTGGAGCGTCTGGGTGCTGCCATTGAAGCTCAGCGCCTTGCCGGTCGCTGCTGCCGTTGTCAGGGTTTGGTCGGCGCCCAGCTGTTCGTTGTCGGCGGCGTCCTTCGAGCGGGCACGGTAGTGATAGAGCGTGCCCGCAGAGAGGCCAGACAGTGCTACGGAGTGGCCCGTGACGAGCGTGGCGTCGAGCGTCGTCAGTGAGCCATAGCTGGTCGTCAGCCCGTACTCCACTTGCGAGGTCGCGGCTTCATTCGTGGTCCAGGTGATCGTCGCGCCGCTGCTGGTCACGCTGCCGCTGGCGACCCCCGAAATCGTCGGCTTCAGGGTGTCGAGGAGGATAGTGTCCGTGGCCGCCGTCGACCAGTTGCCCGCCGCATCCTTGAACTTCGCGGACACCGTCTTCGTGCCATCGCCGCTGGTCAGCGTCCAGCTCTTCGTCGTGGCGTAGGGCTCCGGGGTCGAGTACGTCGTGGTGTTCTCGTTGGCAAACTGCATCTGGCTGACGGTGCCGCTGTTGTCGTTGGCGGAGAGGGTCAGGGTGACCGCCGCCGTGTTGCTGGCTGCGGCGTTATTGTTGATCATCACGGTGCCGGTCGGCGGCGTCGTGTCGGCAACCGAGGTGGTATAGGTCACGACCAGCTTGGGATGGACGCTCACCGTCGCCTGCCCCGAGGCGTAGGTCTGGCCCCAGCCGGTGACGGCACTGGCGACCTTCAGGAGTCCGCCGTAGTTGGGCGCGCTGCCGCTGACCCACGCCTGCACCAGCGGCGTCACATCCCAGCTGTACCAGCCGTTCTGCGTCGCCTGGACGCTTGAAAACGGGACCGTCCCTTGATTGGTCCCGTTCTTATCGATCCAATCCCCGCCCGCCGTCGTCCATGCGGTCCCAGCCAGCCAATTGGTGCGGACGCGGTACAGCTCAATCGCCGCGGCGATGCCGGAGCCGCTATAGAAGTCATACGACAGCGTCGCGCTGCTGACCGTGGAGCCGGCTGGAATCGACGACAGATCGAAGTACCAGAGACTGCGCGTGCCCTGCGGATAGTTGAGATACAGGACTTCAGGATTGGCTTTCGCGGAGGACGTGGCGGTGGGAGCCACCTGACTCTCGTACATTGCGGTGTAACTGGTCGTGGGTGACGCGCTGCGCTGGAAGGTCGTCGTGGCCGCCCCGGCTTCCTGACAGAGACCGAGCACGAGCGCGGAGTAGATAAGCCATTTGCCAAAGTCCTTCGTTTTCAAGTCCATTGCGCCGCCTCCTGTTCCTCTGGCTTGAGAAAATAAAGCCGGGTGACCGAAGATGCATCCTGCGCTTCGGCAACCCGGCGGTCCCTTGACGGGATCCGTGGCTTTGCGGCCCCACGTTACCGTGGGTGTGCGTTTATCGGCGACCTAATTGTGCAATCTGATGGCGACCCCGAACCACGGGTGATTGTCTCCCACGGTCTGTTCGAGCACCCGGCGGCGTGCGCGATACCCGCTGCGCCGTATCCATCGCCAGAACACCATCAATCGGTTCGTCATCGTGGTGCGCTCCTTGTGTCTTGGCTGAACCATACCACATGCGTTTCGATTTCGACAACACAAGTAGCAACAAAATTATCGCTTAGCTTGTTTATAAGTTGCTTATTTTCAGTTAGTAATGACTAGCATTGTTTGGCCTCGGCTAGCAGGTATAGATCATTTTCGAAACACATGATATAGTTTTGGCAAGGGGTGCAAATGACCTTAGGGGAGAAGATCCGTAGCTTGCGCGCGAAGACTGACTGGAGCCTACGCGATCTGGCCGAGCGTAGCGGGGTGGGGTTTGCGACGCTCAGCCGGATCGAGACCGGCAAGCTGCAAGGCAACATCACGACCTATCAAAAGATCGCTGGGGCCTTCGGCATCTCGCTCACGGATCTCTGTCGCGATACGACGTTCGGATCTGGCGCGGCGTCCGACCCCACCCCTGTGACCGCTCACGCCAAAGAAGCCGAGACGTTTACCTACGACCAGAACGCCTCGGTGATCCTGCTGACCAAGCAGGTGCTGGACAAGAAAATGATGCCGCAGCTGATTCTGTTGCAGCCAAGCGGCAAGACGCATGTGGAGCAGTCCAAGCCGGGCAGCGAGAAGTGGATCTTCGTACTACAGGGAATGGTGGAAGTGAAGGCCGGGGAGCGGAGCTATCCGTTGAGCGCAGATGGTACACTCTACTTTGATGCGTCGATCCCGCATCAACTCAGCAACATGGGCAACGAGTTGGCGCGGTGCATCAGTGTGACCACACCGGTGGGACTCTGAATGGCCAAACCAAGTGTTCTGGTCTGTGATGACGAAGAGGGGATTCGGGCGGCCCTCCGCCTGATCCTCGAGCCGTACTACGAGCTCCGCTTCGCGGTGAATGGCGAAGAAGCACTCCAGCACTTCGCCGATCGGCCGGCGGATCTGGTCCTGCTCGATATCAAGATGCCGAAGATCGATGGCCTTGAGGTCCTCCAACAGCTCATGGCGAATCCAGCTCCCCCTCGAGTGCTCATGCTGACGGCCTATAAGAGCCTTGAGCTGGCCCAGCGAGCGACGGCGCTTGGCGCCCTCGATTATGTGACCAAACCCTTCGACCGCGTCGCGGTACGCGACGCGGTCCAGCGCGGCCTGAATTGTCCACCCCCTCAAACGCGTTCTCGGCATAGCGCACCGGAGACGGAGTGATCATGTCCCGCGGACTTTGGCAACGATCACGCCCAGTGCTGATATACGGCGGGATCGTCCTGAGTATTGGGATCCTGCTCGTCTTGAGCCTGTTCTACCAAGCAGCTCTGGAGCGTGCGCTGGGACGATGGTGGTGGATCGCCATGATCCTCCTGGCGGAAGTGCTGCTCTTGGCTCCCGTGTTTCTGATGAATCGACGGGCTCGCCCATCAATGACTCGACAAACCAGTCACCCCGCTCAATCGCTGGACGACTCCGCGCGCCAGCTCCCTCGAATGCGCGACCTGCAACGCCTGTTCAAAGTCACGGTTCGTTTGGCCGTGCGGCGTCTGGGCGCTCAACATGCCGCGATTTATATAGAGGAAGACGGCTCCTATCGGCTTGCGGCTCAGTATGGACGGAAGGTGGGTCGACAGATTCACACCCTCGAAGCCGACGGTCCTCTCGTGCAGTGGCTGACGCATCAACGACGGCCTCTGGATCGGTTGGTGGCTCAGGCGAGAGCGCTCCATGACGACAAGAAGCATGTTGATCCTTTTCGGCGATTGCATCTCATCCTCGACAACCTCCAAGCCGAGCTCGTCGTGCCGGCTTTCAGGGTCAAACACCTCTATGGATTCGTGGCTGTTGGAGTGCCGAGCCACGGCCGGACGTTCAGCGAGCCAGAGATAAGGGCGTTGGCCCGGCTTGCCCAAGCATGTGCGAAGGCACTTGGGTATGCGCGCAGCTACGAAGAGCTCAAGACCAACGCACAAAAGCTCTACAGCGCGCAGGAACGTCTGGTACGGCAGGAGCGGATGGTCGCAGCGGGCCGATTGGCAATGGGGCTGGCCCACGAAATCAAAAATCCGCTGGCGGCCATCAAGACCTTCGCTGAGTTTCTGCCGGAGCGCTTTGACGACCCGCAGTTTCGTGAGGAGTTTACGCACATCGTCGGCAAAGAAGTCGACCGCATCAATTTGATCGTCGAAAGCCTCTCAGAATTTTCCAAGCCGTTGCTGAAAGTGGAACCGGTCGATGTCCAGCAGATCCTCAACGATACCATCGCCCTACTGTCGAGCGATTGTCTCAAGCGCGAGGTCACTGTTCAGCGGTGTCTGGCGCCGCTGCCGATTCTCGTCCCTGCGGACGCCAGCCAGCTCAAGCAGGCGTTTCTGAATCTGTGTGTGAACGCCCTCGATGCGATGCCCCGAGGCGGAGAATTGGCGATCGCCTGCTGCTATAAAGGCAGCCACGCCATGATCCGCATCTCCGACACTGGCGTCGGCATCCCAAACGAGCATGTGCCCAGACTCTTCGATCCGTTCTTTTCGACGAAAGACAGCAGCATGGGGCTCGGCCTGTCAATCGTAAAGCAGATCATCGACCAGCACTTCGGCTCGATTCATGTGGAGAGCCAGGTCGGAGCTGGAACCACCTTCGAGATTCGACTGCCATGGGCGATGGAGCTTGCGGTGGGGACATCTCCTGCCAAGGAGAAGGCTGGGGATGAAGCGATTAAACTCGCCGTCCCCGTTGATCTCCTGATTGTCGATGACGAACCGCGGATCCGTGATCTCCTGCGGGAGCACTTCGAGGCACTGGGCTGTCGCGTGAGAGGGGTGCCTAGCGGTGAACAGGCGCTCACCTCGGTCGCTGCCAAACCGCCGCAGCTGATCCTCCTCGACTTGAAGTTGGAAGATGAGATGGACGGCTTCGAGGTCCTGCAGCGAGTCAAGACGCTCTATCCAAGCCTGCCGGTAATCGTGATCACCGGCACCTACAACGATGAGGCTACCGAGCAGCGCGTGCGTGAGATGGGGGCGGTGGCCTGCTTGCACAAGCCGCTCCAGCTGCCACTTCTGCACCGCCACATTGCCGCCCTGGCACAGGTTGCCCCGCAAGCGAACGGGACAGGTCTGCGCGCACTCGGCTAAGGGCGATTGGCTGCAGCCTGAATCGCTTCGAGCAATTCAGCCAGCGGCAAGGGCTTTTCGAAATACCGATCCGCCCCAAGCCGGGAGGCTTCATCCTTGTAGGCCTTCTCCGTATAGCCGCTCGCAATGAATACCGCGGTCTTCGGCGAGCGCTGCTTTGTAGCCGCCAACACTTCGAGGCCGGAAACCCGGCTACCCTCCAGGTTGAGATCCAACAGGAGTACGTGGGGCTGGCACTGTTCCAGAGCCTGAAGGGCTTGCTCACCCGACAACGCGACTTGCACCGCAAAACCCTGTACTTCGAAGAAACCCTTCAGGAGGTTCGCAGGCCGTTCTTCGTCTTCGACGATGAGCAACTGAATCATGCGACTGGCGCAACCTCGGAGATCGGCAGCTCCATAAGGAACGCGGTCCCTCGACCGCACTCGGACTCTTGCAGTTTGATTGACCCACCGTGCGCTTTGATGATCTCGCGGATGACGAAGAGGCCCAGCCCAGAACCTTTGTTGGCCGTGGCTTTGGTCGTGTAGAAGGGCAAGAAGAGCCGATCTTGCTCGTCGGTCGTCAGTCCGATGCCGTTGTCGGCCACGGTCACACACAGGGCACGGCGATCCTCGGAGACCATCGCGCTGATCGTGATCTGCGCACGATAGTCGGGTTCCGTCAGTGTGCCCTTCTTGAGGTGATAGCGCTTGAGCGCCATCGCATCGCACGCATTGTCCACGAGGTTGAAGATCACATCCTGCAGTTGCGGAACATTGGCATGAATCTGGGGCAGATCACTTGGCAGGCTCACCTGGACGGTCAGCTGCTTCAGGTCCTGTTTCAGCGCAACCATCTTGATGCCCCCGTCCACGATCTCATTGATCGAAGCCCGCACTTTGTCGGTGGCCGGCTTGGAAAAGTCTAGCAAGCCCTTGACGATCGCGCTACCTTTGCGGCTTTCGTCCTCGATGGACTGGAACGCCTCATCCAGCCTCTTGATCAAAGCCTGCCGCTCAACCTCGGGGAGGTTGGGGTCGCTCAGTCGTTTAAGGGCAGTCATGCGCACCGTCGCCGCCTCCACACTCAGGACATTGAGACGATTGTTGATTTGATGACTCATCCCCGACGCCATCTTACCCATAGCGGTCAGCTTCGAGTTGTGGATCAGCTGGGCCGTTGTTTGCTGTTCTTCCTCGTACAACTGCGCGTTTCGGATCGCGAGGGAGGCTTGGTTCGCCAGCGTCTGGAGCACATTCAGATCATCTTGAGAATACGCGCCGCCGGTCTTCTTGTCTCCCAGCACGAGGAGACCAAGCAGCGTAGAATCAGCAAAGCTGGGCACGACGACGGCCGCCCGAATGTTGGTCAGACTCTGTCCCAAAACTGCTGAGGAAATCGGCAGGCCGTTTGTGGGGCCATCGCCCCACTGCCGGACCTCCTCAGCAACAAGGGGCTCGCGGTGGGCCTTCAACCAAGTGATCAGGGAATCCTGCTCGGGTACGGTCGTCCCTGATGGCTGCTGATCCATACCCCGCGTGGCCTGGAGTACGTAGCCCTTAGTCTTTTGATCAAATAGGAACACGGCGGCGTGCGTGAGCTTCATGGCGCGCGTCAGCAGATGGACGGTCAACCGCAATAACCGCTGAAGCTTTCGCACCCGCACCATCCCGCGCGCGGAATTCATTAAGGTGGCCTGGTACTGCCGTTGCTCTCGAAGAAGCCGTTCCTCGGCCTTGCGCCGCAGATAGAGATTTGCGTAGTGGGCTGCGGTCGCCAGAGCCGCGCAGACCACCCAGAGTCCGATCCACCAATTTGGCCCGATCCATCCCTCGAGCGCGGGCCGCCACGAGATCGCAAACACTAAAGGCAGCCCGAGGAGCGATGCGTAGACGGCCAAGAAGATCGCGGTCCGTGTGATGGCAACGTTGATATCCATCAGGCGGTACTTAGCGATTGCATAGCTGACGATCAAGCAATAGAACGGGATCGAAAAGTTGCCGATGGGATAAATGGAAAGATAGAACATCGGCAGCAGGACAGTCGTGCCGCCGGCGAAGCCCACCGCCGAGCCGATCAGGAAATACTTGATCTGCTGGCGGAAGTGGCCTTTGGCATGCCGCAGCCCCCGAATCAAATCCCAAAAGCTCGCGATCACGATCCCGACCCACACCGCCACCAAAATCGCATGCAGCGGGTTGGTCGTGTTGTAGTACAGTCCGCCGAATACCAACCGGGGAGCTGCCACCGCCATACCGCTGCATGCTAAGAGACTGAAGGCGACCGCGTAGCTGTAGACAGCGGCGATCAAGACAGGCCGGCGGCGCTGGCAGAACAAACTGACCACGTGGAAGAAGAGCACCCCGAGGAATATGCCGCCAACATGGGCGATCTTCCACCATAGGAGCCCAGCCTCTGGCGTCCGGGCCAGGCCAACCCCCATCGTCCCTAGTCCCCAGACGCCAACGGCCACGTTGAAGAGCGCCCACAGATTGTTCAATTGGCGCCGGTCGCTGCGTAGGAAGATCAACGCTCCTAACGGAAAGCACGTTAGGGCGATGGTCAAACCTGAGAGCGCCAGCGCGTTCATTGCGTTCTGGCTCTCCTGCTATAGGCACGTCGCTTCGGGGATCGCTGTGTTGACATCGGTCGTAACCACTCCTCGCAATCACCGAGCAGGAGTGTGCCAGACATAATGCCGGAAGCCAAGGCTCCCAGGACACCGGGATAGTACACGTTCGTACCGGTTAAGTAGAGACCGGGGATGCGAGTGCTCGGGGAAAGGCCTGCTGGCCCGCTTTGCCCCGGTGTGCGCGCCAGTCCGTACATAGCTCCCTCAGGAGCCCGCGTGTACGCCGTATTCGTCAGCGGCGTGCCGACCACCCGGCAATCGATGGAGCTTTCCAAACCGGGGATAAGTTCTTCCGCCTGCTTGATCAAGTTGTCAGCAACGCGTTCCTTAAGGTCTTTATAGGCCGATCCGCGCCGAGCTAGACGGGTTTCGTTCCAGGCGGTGAAGCTGCGATGTGAGATCGGCGTGATGAGCTTCACGATGTGGGCTCCTGCTGGGGCAAGAGTACGGGATGAATCCTTCAGGCTGGGAGCCGTTGCGAGAATGTAGGCTTTTTCCGGAATTCTGCCCTCAAGGAGGGACCGGTAGAGCCCTTCAAAATCATAGGAGGGACAAAGCCAGTAATTCGCCGCTCCGAGGCCGAGCTGCTGAAGGTCGAGCTTCACGCCGAGATAGACTTGGAAAGATGCGAGTGAATAGGTCGCGCGCCGCAGTCGGGCAGCGAGTCGGGCCGTCACCGCTTGCTGGCCGTCGACCATCTCCAGCAATGTCTTTCGAGGATCTCCGCTGGATACCACCGCCTGCGCCTGAGCGAACCGTCCGCTTTCCAATTCGACGCCGGCCACTCGGCCTCTCTGCAGGCGGATTCTTCTCACACCCTGCCGCAAGAACAGCTGGCCTCCATGGTTCGTGAGCGCTTTGACAAGCGCATCTGGCAGGCGCTGCACTCCACCTCGCGGGTAATACGCCCCCTCGTGGAAGTGCATCGCGATGGTAGCATGGACGACCAGATCTACCTGAGACGGCGGCAGTGCATAATCACCGGATTGAGCCGCGAGGATGGCCCGCAAGGTGGGCGACTTGATCGTGGCATCCAGCAAGTCTTTGAGAGTCTTGCCGGTACTCCATTGCAGCGTCGGGCAGACGATCGGGAAACGCTTGAACTTCCATAGAAACACACCGACGCGCCCCGCGTGGATCTCTTGCCATATCTTCTTGAGGATTTCGAAGTATCGCTGCAGTCCCTTGCGCTCTCGGGGAAAGAGCGCGGCGAGCCGATCCTCGTATGTCTCGACATCCTTGCAGACGGCCACGCGGTGGCGGGGGAAATGGAATCGGTCGAACCCATCCGGATCCATCTCATCGAAGGTCACAAATCGGTCGGCATCCAATAAACGCAGCGCATGCCAGATGTCCTGGCCCTCGCCACAGCAGCCGATGTACTCGACCGCTGCATCGAAAACGTACGGACCGCGCCGGAAGGAGTGACAGTAGCCGCCGGGCTGGTAATGCTGCTCGAAGACGCCGACCTTCAGGCCTTGCTTCGCCAGAAATGCTGCGCAGGAGAGCCCGCCTAGCCCCGCTCCGATGACCGCAACATCGTATCGCTCTGACCCCATGGCATCCCGCTATGCACTGCCGAGCACGATGCTGGCATCGAAGCCAGCAAACCCGCTCGCCGTCTTCATCACATAACGCAACGGCTTCGCGGTCAACCGATCAGTCACGTGGATGCGCAGTGCTGGATCCGCGGTCCGGCAGTTGAGTGTGGGCAAGATCTGGCCGTGCCGCATGCACATCAACACCAGCACCGTTTCCATCAAGGCACACCCTCCGAGGGTATGCCCGATATAGGGTTTCAGCGCCATGACGGGCGGCTGGCGTTGTGGCTGGCCGAAGACGTCGGCAATGGCTTTTGCTTCGTAGGCGTCCCCTGCGCTGGTTCCGACGCCGTGTGGATTGATTAGATCAATGTCGGCTGGCGTCAACCCGGCCTGCTTCAACGCAAGTCGCATCGTCCGCGCGTACACGCCGCTCGTCAGATCAGGCACGATGACCTTCCATCCTTGGGCGCCAAATCCGCCGCCTAGATACTCGGCGTAGATCGGAGCCTTACGTACGCGGGCCTGATTCCAGTCTTCCAGGATGATCGCTGCAGCACCGTCTCCGATGGTAAAGCCATCCCGTTGGGCGTCGAACGGCTTGATGAGGCCGTCTGGAGCCAACAAGCCTTGCTGCTCGAACCAGCGGAACTTATAGATGTAGCGAGGATGGTCCGACGCGATGATGATGGCAGCCGAACTCCCGCCGGATCTGATCTCTCTGGCTGCGGCTTCCAACGCATAGAGGCCCGATGCGCACGCGTTGCAACTGTACGAGGTGTAGCCATGAACCCTGAGAGCTTTTTGGATGAGATACAGGTACATGAATGTCTGAGCATCGTACCCGTCCGTGCTGCATCGCTGATAGAGCGTGTCAATGAAGGCCGCCTCACGAGGCCGCTGACGACGTTTGGTCAAGAGTCTGAACGATTCACGGGCGGTTCGGTCAAAGAAGAGCTCAAGACCAGGATTCTCGTGGGTTACGAAGAGACTGAGATCGTTGTCTTCCGGATCGTAGCGGAGCCGGCTATCACCGACCGCCATCCGTGCTGCCGCAATCGCCCACAAAAGGTCCTCGTCGACACGGCCTTCCTTCCAGGAGTTCAGGGCATCTAGCGTCTCGCCGTTCAGCCCGTCGGCCGCCGGATCGAATCCGCTCACCTTGTGGAAGTAATAGCTCCTCCAGACGCCCGCTGCGACACGGATCCGTTCCTTCCTGAGCTGAATCTTCTGCCGGAACGCCGCCTTCCACATCGCCTCTGGGCCGATGCCCAGTGATGAGATGACGCCAATGCCGGTGATCGCGAGGCGCTTGTTGCGGTCGGATGCTGGTGCTGCCATGATTCAGGCGAGCAGGCCGCCATCGATGACGATGGTCTGGCCTGTGATATAGTCGCCCTCCTCGATCAGAAAGCGGACGAGCTTCGCGACCTCGGCTGGCTGGCCGAATCGCCCTAAGGGAACGCGTTGCCGCAGCTCGGCCACCTGTTCCTTCGGCAGACGCTTGACCATCGCTGTCTCGATATAGCCAGGCGCAATTGCGTTGACTGTGATCCCGAAGCATGCCACCTCCCGGGCCAGTGCTCTGGAAAACGAGATGATGCCGCCTTTGGAGGCGCAGTAATTGGTTTGCCCAGGCACACCTTGCAGCCCCGCCGTCGAGGAGATGTTGATGATCCACCCTCGCTTGCGGCGCATCATATGGGGCACGCAGGCCCTGCAGAAATTGTGCAGGCCTTTCAAGTTCGTCCCGATGACCTCGTCCCACTCACTCTCTTCCATCAGGTACAGCGGTGTATCCTTCAGAACTCCGGCGTTGTTCACCAGGATGTCGACATGTCCGAACCGCTCCAGTACGCGGCCGACGAATGCGGACACAGCGGCGAAATCAGCCACGTCTTGCTGTTCAGAGAGAATCGTGGCACCCCTCTTCCTTAGTTCGCGACAAAGCGCATCGGCGGATGTTCGATTCTGTCGATAGGCGAACGCGATCACATAGCCGCGCCGCGCGAGTTCGGTCACAATGGCCCGTCCGATACCACGGCTCCCCCCTGTGATTAATGCCACGCTTCGTGTCTTCCTCATCGACTATCCTGTTTCCCAGCGACAGCACGTACTGGCCGAGCGAGAAATACCATCTCGGCTTTCGCCGCGACTGCGCCCCGGGTCTTGACTGTGGTGGTGAACACCGCACCGCCTTGAGTCGTCCGCTCAAATCGGGCCTCAAATACGGCGGTCTGATCTGGAAAAACCGCGCGAAAGAATCGAACGTCTACATGCGTCAATACCGGGATCTCGCTTTTAGTCAGCTTCCTAACGGTGAGCTGAAACAATGCGAGTCCCGCTTGCGCCATCCCCTCAACGAGGTAGATACCCGGCACAATGGGCAAGCTCGGGAAATGGCCGCGAAAGAACGCCTCCTCTGCTCGGAATCGTCTCGTCGCGCGGAGCCGCTTGCGCTGATGGTCGACCGAAGCGATGTGTTCCAGCATCACCATGGGAGTGCGATGCGGAAGGCACTCAAGCACGTCGGGACGCCGCGTCGATTTCATCAGCGGGAGTTCCCGAGCAGCAGGCTCACATGCTCACCCCATGGGTCGGCGCTGTTGACGAGAACACCGCGCAATCGAGCTCGGATGAATGTGTTGACGATATTGAGCTGCCAAGGCTTCTCGGCGCGTCGAAATCCGAGCGTTGGCGGGATGAACCCGTCTTGCAATGCCCATGTAGCAATCGCCATTCCGAGGGCGTTGGCGCCTCCAGACTCTCCGAAAAACGATTTCGGTGCGGTCACATCGACGGATTCTTTGAATACGCGCTCGATAGCCATCGCTTCATCAGCGTCATCGCGCTGAGATCCGTTGGCTCCAAGGAAGACGGCAAGCCGTCCCGCCTTCTGGGTTCGCCAATCCGCCAGTGCCTCCTCGACCGCTCCATTGAGGCCATTCGCGTTCTGCTCGGTAGGGGATCGTCGTCCGATCGCGTGAATCTCGGCCGCGATACGGCCACCACGACGGTAAGCGCGAGGCCGGCGCTCCAGTACAAACACAGCGGCTCCTTCTCCCAGCACCCAACCCTTTCTCTCGTGGTCGAGCGGCCTCGGGATTGCGACACGAACAGTCTCAGGCCTGAGGAGCTTGTGTTCACTGGTGATGGACAGGAGCAGAGGCGAGAGCTCATCATAGCCTCCAGCCAGTACGACATCGGCCTGGTCCGTTTGCAGCAGCTCTTGGCCGTACGCGACCGCACTCAAGCCTGACGACAATCCCGTCGAGAGAGTAACGTTCGCTCCACGAAGCTTGAGACATGCGGCAAGGTAGCCCGCCGGCGCATTGATCACGGTGTTGGGAAACAGTAGCGGATTCACGTAGCGCGTGCCATCCCGTAGCGCTTCAGCATCGAACCGGTGCACGCTCTCGATGCTGCCGAAGCACGTGCCGAGTACTACTGCATACCGGCTCCGATTGCCTCGATCAAGCTGGATACGGGCATCCTGAATTGCCCGTTGAGCCGCCTGATAGGCGAACAGCGCACTACGGCTGGCGCACTGCAGGAGCAGTGGCATGCCTGGTGACCAACCGCAGCGAACCCATCCGGCAGAACGCCTGAGAGGCGCACCGGAGTTCCGTTTGACTACCTTCATACGAAAGCCGTGCCGCGACCGTTCGAGGCCCCGGCATATCGCGGCCTTGGTGTCCCCAAGCGGCGAGTTGCATCCTACCCCGGTGATCACGACAGCGTCATCTTTGGCTGCCATTGAGGTTACCGGCTGTTCCGATAGCGGCCCACCGCCAGACACGCGTTGTTGCCGCCAAAGGCAAACGAGTTGCTGAGCACCACGTCAACCGCTCGGAGTTTTCGAGGCTGATTCGGCACGTAGTCGAGATCACAGTCAGGATCCGGTTCGGTGTAGTTCCACGTCGGAGGCACGGTGCGATGCAGGATGGTTAAACAACTGAGGACGGCCTCGATGGCTGATGCCGCCCCCATCGCGTGTCCCAAGAGCGCCTTGATCGATGAAATCGGGATACGGGAAGCCCGCGCGCCGAACACACGCTTGACGGCTATGGTCTCGATACGATCGTTTGCCTGGGTGCCAGTCCCGTGCGCACTGATGTAGTCGACGTCATCGTTGCCGAGGCTGGCTTCCTTGAGCACTCGCTTGATTGCTAACGCCGCCCCGAGACCCCGCGGATGTGGCGATGTGATATGGAACCCATCGCAGCTTAGGCCGCAGCCCAATATCTCCGCGTAGATGCGCGCGTTTCTTCGACGAGCCCGCTCTTCATCTTCGAGCACCAAGAAGGCGCTGCCCTCGCCTACCAAGAGGCCTTGGCGATTGCGATCAAACGGACGGCACACATCCGGCGACATCGCCTGTAGCCGCGCAAATCCCATAAAGGCGATTCGCGAGAACGCATCTGCGCCACCGGCGACCGCCAACCTGATTTTGCCGCTGGTGATCAATCGCGCACCGTATCCGATCGCGTAGTTGCCCGCCGCGCATGCCGTAGGAATCGTCAGGTTCGGTCCTTCCGCGCCAAGCCGCTGGGCTACTTCCCACGCGAGGTGGTTCATGCGGACGCCGAAGAAACTATTCGACGCTGGCCGGCGCCGTCCAACCGGCACCCAGACGTCTCTGGAGTTGACGCCGTTGTAGGCCTCGCCCATGGTCGTACCGACACAGACAGCCATCTCTCGATGGTCGTCGGGGATGATGTCGGCGTCGGTGAGGGCTTGTTGCGCGGCGTAGAAAGCCAGTTCGGTCGCGCGGTCTCCGTTCCCCGATGCGTGCTGTTGGCGGGACGCGGTGGATTTCGGCTTCCAGGTCTTGATCTCGCAGCCGACGTTGCGATTGATGTCTCGACAATCAAAGGACGCCACTCGGCTCGCGCCACTCTTGCCCGCCATCAGCGAATCCCACAGCGCGTTGGGATTGGCGCCGATCGGGGTCAGGCAGCCTAGCCCAGTGACGACAACCCGGCTCATACCTTCGCTGGTGTGCGTCCTCGGCGCGTGATTTTGCGGCTATCCCTAGCGGATGAGGGTCTCTTCTGACCAGGCGATCGCAGTTCGTCGACCAACTTAACGATTTGATCCACCCTAACGACACCTCGAATCTTTCCTTCGGGAACATGGATCTTAAACGCCCTTTCCAGATTGGCCACGACTTCTAACGCCATCAACGAATCGATCCCTAATTTCCGCATATCCGCCGTCGAGGAGATCTTTCCGGCAGGCACCTTCGCCAGCTTGGCGACGATGGCCTTCACCTGTCCTTCAATGTTCGATGCCATTGCTCGCGCCTCCACCTTTTGCCTGTTCCCAGTTGGTTCTGCTCAGAGCTTCGATATTTGCCCTCGTCACACCGACCGTCTGTGTGTGCTGAACAGGCCAGCAAACAAAGATAACCAACTGGCGACCGGCTTTGGAGTCCGTCTCCAGCCTGATCTACACTCGGTCAGATTCCAATTCTCAGAATCCGCCGCTTGATTGAGGAAGTCGAATTTCCGAGGAGCTCCTCGACCTTTTCTAGGAACTGCGGAAGGGGGAAAGGCTTCTCGATGAAGCGGACATTGGTGAGCCGTAATGCTTCAACCTGTTGTTCAAGAGAAAACTCGTTGGCAATCAGGAGCAGGCGAAGGGAGGAGTGGGTCGAGCGGATGTGGACGAGGACATCGTAATATCCTGTTTGGCCGTCTATGTCCGCGATCAGCAGTTGAGGAACGCTATGGTCTAGAAGAGTGGGCAGACTACTCACATTACTGCAGCTGACCACCTGGTAGCGATCGCTCAATGCGATCTCTAGCCCTTCTCGGAGAGATGAATATCCCTCGCAGAGAATTACAGTTTGTAAAGTACTGGGGATTCTCCTCGCCATATTACCCGCAGTATACTGAGCTTCTCAGGGAAAATCTACACGAGGAGATCTTGCAGAGTTACCGGAAGAGGTTCAGAAGTCTAAAGTTATAATAGATCCTCCCTATGCTACTGCTCCCCATTAAAGGCCAGACACCGGTGGCCCGAAAGTTCACCGCAAGCTAGGATGCCAACTGATCAGTATCCGGCTATTTCAGATTCTGCTTCGTTCGAACGGCCTGGGCACTCTTGCTGTCGCCTCGAAGCCAACACTCGCGGCGCTCTTTGGCCCGGCTCTCCCACAGCGTCTGCATCTGGTCCAAAAACAGCGGCTCCGATGCACCCTTGTCGAGCACGTCCATCAACTCAGCCTTGGTGGCATCCGCGAGCCCATGGATCTTAGGCCAGCGTTCCTTGATGCGCTCTTTGAGTTCGCACAGTGTCACACGGCCGGTGGCGTTGGCCGACCGGGCGACCCGATCCGCTTGCGTTACGGTCTGGTGTAAGGGCTTCGCTTGATCAGCAGGTTTGGCGTTTTCCGTCTTTCGTTGCTGCGGCCCTGCAGTCTTGTCTTTCATGCCGGATTGAGCAGTCTTCTTCTTACCAGCCCGGGCAGCGGCCTGCGCCTCCCGCTTGGCCTTCTTCTTCGCCAAGTACTCGCGATTCTTCCGATCCAGTGCCTTCTTGGCTTCTGCAGTCATCACCGTGTCGCTCCTGTCCTGATCCACTTCACGCGTCTCGGCATTCCGAAGAGCCGCCGCAAGACGTCGTTGAAACTCTTCCCGGGTCCCCGCCGCCGTGAAAGCGTCCGGTAGACCTCTTCGTCAATCCGGATCACCACACCAGCGTTGGACTCTTGCACGGATCTGCGCGGCCCGTTAGGAGGCATCGACGTACTCCAGACAAATCCCCAGCGCCTCGTCGTAGGACGTCGCGTTGAACGCCCGCTGCACCAGCTCCTTGGCCTGATGCGGCTGTCCAGCGTGCTCCAGGGCCTGTCGCAGCGGCCGACCACGGCAAAGATGTTGCCGTCCGTTCCGACGAGCTTCACCGGTGGCTTATCCGTCATGGTGGATCCTCTTTTGTGGCCTGCCTCTCGGCGGACCGGTGGCCGGCTCGGACCCGGGCTTGAGCCCGGGCTTCGGCTTACTTCACCAACGCCACGGCGTGATCCCATGCGCGTGCCTTGATCGTCGCGCCGTAGCCGAACCACGCGCTTTCGAGCCGCGAGCTGGCCCGCTCCTGCGCGGTCTTGCCACGGCCAGCGCGCTCGTGGTCCACGTATTCGACGACGCCGTTGATGGCCGCCCATGCGGTGCCGCGGATGCCGGGCCGATCGTTGCCTTTGCCGCTCTCAATCAGCCGCAGGACGTCCTGCCGGATATTCTGGATCCGGCCGCCGGGCTCACCCTCGCGGCTCGGGAAGACGGTCTCGACGTAGGCCGTCAGCTCCTGCTGCTTCAGCGTCCGATTCGCCAGGTGCTCAACGAGGCTCGTCATGTCGTCGTAGAACTTCACCGCCAGCCCGAGTGCGCGCTGCGCCTCGGTCACCTTCTGTGTGATCTCGCCGGTATGCTGGATCCGGATGCCTTGGCGCACTTCGCCCGTGCGCGCAAGCGCCGCATTGAGCGTGTTCTGGCAGACCACCCGGATCGGGGTGAAGCACATTCGCAGGCTCGACCACCCATTGTGCGAGTTGCTCAAGAGGAGGAACTTCTCGGTGCGATCCTCCGTGCCGTGGCGCGTGATCACGATGTCGCCCGGCAGCTTCGCCAAGATCCATACGCGCTCGCCTTGGCCGAGGGCTCCCGCCGTGTGGTAGATGGCCTGGCCCTGGCCGACGACGTGGTCGAAGAAGGTGAAGGCTTCGCGGTTCTGGATCGGTTGATAGCGATCTCCCACCACCCCGAGGACCTGCCGCGTGTCGGAGCGCACGTTCGCCAGGTGGCCGGCCGCTTCGATCGTGCCGCCCTCTCGCATGCCTGTCGCGGCAGCCATGGCGTAGAGGGGCCACTGCTCAACCGTCCAATCCAGCCCAGCGGCCTGGATGGCCTCTGCGGCGGTGGCTGGCGCCTGCAGCGCGGTCCCGAGCCCGTGCCACGGCCGCTCACCGACATAACACATTTCCGGCCGTCCACGCTCCGTGCTGATGTTGTGTGCCATCGCTCCTGCTTCCTCTCCTGTTATTACCGTGCCGCTTCGAATAGTCGATTGATCTGCCGCTCGATCAGCACCACACTGACCACCATCGCTCGGACCGCCTCGCTGTTGTCGTCCTTGATGGCGTTGTCCAACCACTCCTGCATCGTGGTCTTCGCGCGCTCGAGGGCCTCGGCGCTGGCCGCGTCGAGTCCGGCCTGGCCTCGTAGCTGCCCCTCGGTCATGGCTGTCTCTCCTCCTCGACGACATCGAGCTCCAAGAGGTACCGCCGGCCACAGGCATAGCCGATCAATACCTCAAGTTCCAGGCCGAGACCTTCCGCCCGTTCCAGAACCGCGTGCTGCTGCGGCGTCAACGGGAAGGTGTAGCGCGCCCGGAACTGTTCAGCCGTCATTCGGCTGTACCGCTCGTCCATGTGCACGCTCATGCGATGCCCCAGAGCTGCCGCGCCTGCGGAAAGCCCACCCACGCGCCATCCTTCCCCAGGCCTCGGTGGGCCAGCTCGATCCGGACGAGCTCGCCCGGATCCACCTTGCCGGTGACGATCTCCAGCAGGACGTCCGTGTCGATGCCTTGAAAGATTGCGTAGCGCTCAATCGCGGCGTCCTCGTTGTTCAGGATCCGCCGTCCGACCTCGCTGATGCCTTTGCTCTGTGCCATCGTGACCTCGCCTCCCCCTCACTCGCGTTCCTCAAGCTCGAACAGCGATCGTTCAAGCTGCACTTGAACCCCGTCCCGGACCGCACCTCGGATCGCATCCGGGTCCACCGTGCACCCGATCTGCTCGAGGAACCACCGCAGCTCCCGCGCCGTCAGCGCCACCTGGATCGTCCGTTCGTCCACCATCGCCCGCCTCCTCGTTGCTGTGCGGCTCCGTGCCATCGTGCGGGAGGGAGGAGGCCGGAACTGGTCTCCGAAGTCAAGACGAAAGGGATGGGCGCTCATCGCGTGCGACCCCACGAGACCTTGCCGCTGGCTCGTAAGCTCAGATGGGCCCCCTCGTAGAGGATCAGATGATCCGTCAGCTCGATGCCCAGCAGCTTCCCGGCCTCGATCAGCCGCTTTGTGAGGTCCACGTCATGTTCTGAGGGATCCAGCTCTCCGCTCGGATGGTTGTGGGCAAGGATCACCGCGCTGGCGTTGGCCAGGATCGCCGGCTTGAAGACCTCGCGCGGGTGCACGAGCGACGCGCTGACCGTCCCAATCGACACCGTGTTGAGGCCGATGACCTTGTTGCGCGCATCGAGCAGGACGACCACGCAGTGCTCCCGATCCGCGCCCTTCAGGTACGAGGCGACCACGGCCGCCGCATCCTCCGAGCTGGCCACCGGACGCCGCGCTGCGTTCAGCGCGCCCTCTCGCACCAACTGCACCTTCCAAATCGGAACCCCAGCCTCGCTCATGGCTGCCTCCTCACGTTGTCCGCTCTCCCTGTTCCCATCGTTCGGGTGGGAGGAGGCCAGAATCGGGCAGGGATAGCAAGGAGATTCGGGCGAAAAAACGACCCCCGGCGGTGAGTCCGGGGGTCGTGGCGCGGCCGTGCCCACCGACGAAGCCAGCGTCAGGAGGCTGACGGCTTCACCTCCGCCACCGGCTTGACCTTGTTGAGCTCGACGTTGACGGCACCGAAGAACCCGGCCAGCCCGACCAAGGCCAGGGCGTAGTTGGCGTGTCCGGTCAGCCACTCCTGAAAGCCAGGAATCGTTGGTGCAGCAGCGAGCGTGGCCAGCCCAAACGAGACGGCAATCTTCCAGGCGCGCTGCGTGCCGGTGTCCTGCTTGCCGAACAGGGTAAACAATCCCGTTGAGAAGTTGGTGAGCGTCTGCGCCAGCGTCTCAACGACAGGTACGCGCTCACCTAGATAGCCTGTCGACGGCCGTGCACTCGGCGGCAACCCCTGGCGGATCCGCGCCCCACGCCGCTCCGTGTACCAGATGCCTAGCAGCGCCGCAGCGATCGGGTACGCGACATTGCCGTACGGCAGGCCTTTGATCGGTGCCGCGTCTTGCTTCGCCTGCTCGGTCGGACCGATCTCGCCTTGTGCGAGCGGCGTATCTTTGCCGGCTTGATAGTTGTCGACCGGCTTGCAGCCGCTGACCAGCACCAGCAGCGCCAGCGCTGCGACGATCCAAGGACGTCTCATAGCTACTCCTCCTTCTGTTGCTCAGTGGCCTTGGCGACAAGCTCCCGCAGCCGGCGGATCGCCACAAGTACGGCCGGTGTCCTCGCCGACCGCGGTTCGTGGCTGTTGTCGACCCACGCGCCGTGAATCTCGACTTCGAGCACAATACGCTGCCCGTCGACGATGAGCGGCGGCAGACAATGGATGTGATCGCGCAGCGCGTCTTGGCTGATCATCACTGCGAGAAGTGCGCGACGAGCAGTCCGACCAGGGCAGAGTTCATGAGGGTCAGAATGATCGTCACCGCCCAGCTAGGCCGACCTCCGACGCGCTTCCACAGCGCGTTATGCTGATCCTTCACCAGCTCCTTGAACTCATCGAGGCCCTTGACCAAGGCCTTCACGTCCGTGGCGACCACGGCGAGGTCCTGCTTCATGCCCCGCTCGCCGTTGCCCCAAATGGCCCGGTGCATGCGCTCGCCCGCCTCCTCCAACTGTGCGACTCGATGCTCCAGATCGGCCATGCGTCAGAGTGCCCGCTCGATCACCGTCAGATCCCCCACCACGGTCGATCTCCGTGCGCCGGTCGGCACGAACCCCAGCTTCCGACAGACATGCTGGGCGAGCATCGGCTGCAGTGCCGCGCTGACGGTGCGGACCCCGGCAGCGATCAACGTGTCGACGATCATCGGGAAATACGAGAGCCCGCCCACGGGACCCTCTCGTCGAATCCATCCGAACAGGCACGCCTCATCGCCGACGACTGCTGCAGACAGTACGCCAATCGACCGACGCATCGAGGGATCCACGAGCGCGAAGTGAATCGCCGAGTTCGCCGGATAGTGATCAATGAGAGGGTGACGCATCAGGTCGTGACCTTCTCCGTGTTCTCGACGAGGATCTCATCTTGAATCACGAGGCGTTTGCTGTTGGCAGTGACGTCGAAGATCAGGCGGTGCCGTTCGTACCGCAGATTCTGGCCCGGCGTCAATCCGACGATGGCGTTGTCGGACGGCTGCAGGTTGAAGGTCACGATCCCGTCGGTCGCGCCCATCGTGATCGCGCCGCTGAAGGCGGTGGCGTGCTCCTCGGCGTTGCGGCCGTTGAGGATGGTCTGCGCGTCGTCGTCGAGATTGAACAGCGTGACCTTGAAGCTGGTCACTTGCGCTTTCGGCACCAACGTCCCGTCCTCGTACTTCAGCGTCACCTTGTACTGCGCGTTGGTGCGCTCCTTCGCCATGAACGCCATGCCGACCTCCTTATGGGTTCAGCGAGCCCGCGCTGCTACTGCCACCGGTCAGTCCGGCGGCCGATCCTCCGGCGGGCGTGTCGGCTGATCCAGAGCCGGCGGCCGATTGCAGCGTTCGCAGTGAATCCTTGATGTACCCGACGACCGCGACGAGCTGCTGCGCGGTCAGGGTATCGGTCAGGGTGACCGTCTCCGAGAAGGTCTTGCCGGTCAGCTTCCCGAGCACATCGACGAGCGTGATCACCTCGGCGAGGTTCTTTTGCACGACCCGCGCAATGGAGTCCGTGAGCGTCACCGACTCCGCGAGTGCCTTGCCGACGGTCTTGCTCAGCGCCTCCGCGACGGTGACGACCTCGGTCAGCACTTTCCCCGTCGTGTTGACACGCGTGTCGGCCAGGGTCACCGACTCCGACAGCACCTTCTGCGTTTGCTTCGAGAGCGTGTCGGCCAAGGTCACGACCTCAGTCAGCGCGTGCAGCGTGATCGCCTTCGTCAGCGCATCGGCCAAGGTCACGGTCTCAGTGAGCCCCTTCGTCGTCGACTTGCTCAGCGTGTCCGTCAGGGACATCGACTCGATCAGCACCTTCACGAAGACGAGTTGCTTCACCAGCGTGTCGGTAAGCGTGAGCGTTTCCGCGAAGATCTTCCCGGTCGACTTGCTCAGCGTATCGACGAGCGTGATCCCATCGGTCAGCAGCTTCGTGGTGTCACGGATCAGGGTATCGGTCAGGCTGATCGACTCGGTCAGGGTCTTACGCGTGTCCCGGATCAGCACGTCGGTCAGGGTCATCGTTTCCGTGAGGTCCTTGGTGTAGTTCGTCCCGCCGATGACGTAGAGCAGTTCGAGCAGCGTGTTCCAGTGGCCGGGGAGATATTGCGCACGCCAGCGCGTGATGGTCGGGCCGAAGGTGGTCATGCGCCCACCGCGGCTTCGCTCATGCGGTTCAGCTGCAACAACGAGCTTTCGAGGATTTTCGAAGGCAGCGGATCGTTGACGGACTCACTCTTGAAGTTGTCCATCTGGGCCTCGAGTCGTTGACCAGTGAGCCCCGCATAGTGATTGCCCGCGAGACTGTCATCTGCAGAACTAATACGCTCAATCCCGTCGACAAAAACTTTCTTGGCGGCCGTGCGAATTTCCAATTTGACCGTATGCGTACTGGCGCCGTTGTTCGTGGAGGTATCCGCCCAAGAGCCGAGTTGGGTCCGAACACTGCTGACCGCCTTAAAGAGGAAATAAGTCAACTGCACATTGCCACCAATGCCGCCGCCTTGCGCCTCCGCGTTGTATTGATTACCCCAGTTGGCCGTGGTCATCCGCCCGGCGGGACCACAAAACCTGTTGTTGTTGACATTGTTCACCAAAATGTCGACGGTGACATCCATAGCGTCGGCGCCGATCGACGTACCTTCTCTCCCCCAATGCCGCGTATTGTTGGCCTGGTTGGCGTAGCAATAGTCGCCGGCGGCGTCACACGTCAGCTTCGCCGCGGTCTCAACGGACCATCCGGTGCCGATGTCTGGGGTATGACTCTCGAGGACGGTGTCAACGCCCACTGTAAAGGTGTCTTGCGCCAGAAGAGCCATTAGCTGGACACCCCGAACGCTCGTTCATCGAAGGAAGCGTGAAGCCGCTGGCCAATCGCTCGCACGAGTTGCCTCATCGTGGTGATGCCGCTGAGGTCAATCCCGCGGGCCGCGAGCTTGTCCTTGGCCGCCTGCGGCAACGTCAGCGCGTCATCGAGCGCGTCCTTCCACGGCAAGGCCTCGAAGGCGGCATCGGCTAGCAGCAGGCTGTGGTCATCGGCCTCGACGCAGACCAGCGCCCAGTTCCGCAACGGGAGGCCGGTCGACGGGTCGCTGGGGATGTGCGCGACGTAGCCTTTGATCTGGCCGACATAGTGAGCCACCTTGGCGTACACGTAGGTGGACCCGTCAGCCTGGAGCTCAGTCACCACCGGACACACGTAGTACCGTCGCGCCATGCGCCTCAGAGCTCCTCGACTTCGACCTCAAGGCTCATCACGCCGGTGCCGACGGTGTTGCGGATCGACAGCTGCTCGCTGTTGACCAGGTACATCTCGCGGCCGTCGAGCGTGAGATCGAACCCGCCCCCGAACGCGTTCCACGACTCGTTGTAGTGCGGCGCGCCGGAGAGTGTGGGTTGCGCGGTCCACGTGCTGTAGCACGTCAAGCTGGCGGCCGGATCACTGGTGTTCGCTTTCTCCGGCGTCAGCGCCCCGCCGCCGGTGGTGCCGCCGGTCGAGCGCTCGATGACGGTCCGCATGACCGTCGAGGCCGTCGCCTCGCCGCTGGCGCGGATCCGCTTGATGCGGATCATCTTGTTGGCCGGCGCGATGATCGTCATGAGGTCGTTCGCCGTGTTCGGGGTCACGTTGTTGCGCGTGATCGTATAGACCCGTGCCATGCCGGTCCTCCTCTGCTATCGGGTGCTGGTCGTCGGGCTTAGGCCGCCTTGATCTTCCACGTGATCTGCAGGCTGTCGCCGTTGACGACGTTGACGGCCGCGAAGACCTGCCGCGCGAGCATGCCGCCGGCCGAGGCGGTGTCCATCAGGCCCGCTTCGGTCACGGCGAAGGACGCGGTGAACGTGAACGTCACCTGACATTGCGCGGTGTCGTTGGTCACGGTCGTCGTCACGCGGGTGTTCGTCGACGCCGCGCGCGCACCACCACCCGTCGTAATCTCTGACCCGAGCGCCGTATCGCCCGCGGCCGCCGCGACCGTCCCGATCCCGATGGCGATGAAGTCGAAGAAGTTCGTGACGACGCCGTTGATGAGGCCGGCGACGGCCGCCTTGCCCGCATCGACGACGAGGTTCTTGACGACGCGCATGTCGATGATCTTGCCGTCGCGGATGTGCTTGAGCTCGAACTCGCCGGTCAGCGTGATCCCTTCGGCCAGGTTCTTGCCGATGTGCTTCGAGAACTGCTCCTCCAATCCGATCGATTCGTTCATGATCCCTCCTTCGTGGGCGGCGTCTCGCTGCCCTGGTTGACGTCCGAGCTGGGCGGCGGTGTGGCGTCGAGCTGAGTTATCAGCGTGTCGATCATCGCCACCTTGCCCTTTTCCTGCTGGTAGGCCTGTTCCAAGGCCAGCAGCGTTCTCATGCAGTGCTCGCGTTGCGCGAGCAAGTGCTCCTTATGCAAGTCGAGCATCGGCCCTCCAGCGATTACCAGGTGACAATGACCAGGCCATCCGCGCCAGCGGCGCCGTTCCCCGCAGCGGACGCGTTGGCCCCCGCGCCGCCCGCGCCGCCCGTCCCGACGGTGACCGTCACATTGCCGGTCACGGAGACCACGCCTTCGGCGTAGGCTCCGCCCCCGCCGCCGCCGCCGCCGATGGGATTGCTGGTGTTCTGGCCGGTGCCTCCGCTGCCGCCCCCGCCTGGCGAGACACCCGCATTGCCGTTGGTGACCAGCGTGCTCAGCACCCCCGGGCCGCCGCTGCCGCCGCCCAATCCCGCATCGCCTCCCCCGCCACCGATGGTCGTCGGCGCGGTGGTAAATCCCTGCCCGCTGGAGCCAGCTTGTCCTGGACGTTGGACATTTCCGGCCGTGGCGGTCCCTCCAACGCCGCCGCTCACGCTGCCCGAGGCCCCCGCGATGCCGGCGGGTCCAGCCGCGCCGCCACCGGCCACGACGGACGCGCCGAAGCTAGTGGAGCCGCCGGATGATCCAGGGCTGCCCGAGGCGCCATTGCCGCCGCCACCTCCCCCGCCACCGCCTGCGCCCCAACAGCGCACCCAGACCTTGTCAATGTTGGCTGGGCGCGTCCAGGTGCCACTGGCGGCAAACACATCGATGCCACCGAAGCTGAGACCGCCATTGTTGATCCGCGCCGCGGTGACGCTGCCGGCGGTGATGTCGTCGGCATTGAGTGAGCCGCGAATGGTCAGCGTCGTGCCATCCCACGTCATCCGATTGCCGGCCGGATTGCCGATGCTGAACTGTGGCGTGCCGGTGACGTTGCCGAGGAAGAACCCGACGCCGGTGTTGTACGCGGTCTGCCCGGAGCGCACATGGCCACCCGAGGGCAGCACGAGGGTGCCGGCCGTAATCGCGCCCATGTCGGCCGTGATCGCGGAGAGCTGCGAGACGTTGAGCTTGCCCGCCGTGATCGTGGCCGCGGTGATCTTGCCGCCGTCGAGGTCGAGAATTTTCGCATTGGTGATAATGGCGTCTTTGATCTGCGCCGACAGCGTGATGAGCTCGCCCGTGATGAGCTTGCGCGCGCTGATGATCTGGTCGCCCAACTCGGCGGCCACCAGCGGCGTGAAGTCGATCGTCTGCGCAGCGGTGAAGGAGCCGGCGCCGTAGCTGTCGACGGCGCGCACCTTGTAGTAGGCGCGGTCCTTCAGGACAAACTGATTGCCCACCGACGGCGTGCCGGACGGCCACGACGCCACGGTGATTTGCCCCGTCACGTTGTCGAAGGCCGTCACCGTGGCTTCCTGACCCGCGAAGGTGCCGGACGTCTGCTTGATGCGGTCGCCGACGAAATAGTTCACGCCCTTCCCGGCCAGGGCCGCATCCGTCATCGTCGTCGCGGAGACGGCGCTGGCGGTCGCGTCGACGGGATCGTTGCCCTGCACGATGACTTCCGTGCCGGGAACCTTCGAGTCGAGGAATTCCTCCCCGGCCCAGGCGTTCGTGGCCGATTTCCAGACCTCGTAGTTCAGCAGGTCGGCGTCGGTGACGTCCGTCCACTCGATCTTGGCGAAGCCGAACCATTGCGTGACGGCCAGCGTCGGGATCGCGGGCGCGGCGTTGGTCGGCGTCACCGAGACTGATGTGGCCGAGAAGCTGCCGCTGCGGTTGTAGGCGCGGATGTAGTACGTGCCGGGCGTGCGCGACGCGGGCGTGACGATCGTGAACGTCTGCGCGTTGCCACGCCAGACCAGCGCGGAGTTCTGCACGCCCCAGGTGCTGTCGGCTGTGCGGATCTCGTAGCCGGCGAGGTCCGTCTCGGTGTTCTTGTCCCACTTCAGCACGATCTCTTTCGTGAAGGTCGCGGCGAAGGTGGCGACGTTGGCCGGCACCGGCGGCAGGCCGGTGATGGTCAGGCCCGCGCTGATCGCGCCGGTGCTGAAAACATCGGTGAAGGTGACGGTCCGCACGCGGACGGTGTAGATGCCGGCGACGAGGAAATCCCAGACGGCGGTGAAGAACGTGTCTTTCGTGAAGCCGAGCACCTGATAATTCGCGTCGGTCGACTTCTTGATGGCGACTTCGTAATACTTCAGGTTCAGGCGCTCGACGGGCGCGGTCCAGCTGGCGTCGACGGTGATAAAGGCCGTGCCATCGTTCTGCCGGGTGACGACCTCGGCCAGCGTCAGGCCGGTCACGTCGGCGACGGCGGCGAATGGGTTCGGCGGCGGGATGAATTGCAGCGTCACGCTTTGCTGCTCCATCGTGTCGCCGAAGATGCTGCTGGTGTACGCCTTGCCATAGATGCGCCGCCGGTGGTTCTCGGCTTCCATGATCCGCACGGCGCGGAACTGGTAGGCGGTGGTCCCGTCGCCGAGGAAGGGATGCACGACGCTGAAGACATCGCCCGGCTCGAGCGCGATCGCGTCGATGTTCGCCAGGAAGCTGATGCTGTACCAGTTGGCCCGGATGTCGTTGAGGATCTTCGTGATCTCGCGGATGCACTGGGTCTGCCGGCTGATCCCCAGCAGCGCGACCTCGCGCGGGACGATGCCGCGCGGGTTCTTGGCCTGGTCGACCAGGTCGTCGATCGAGATCCGCGTGCGCGCGTCGTTGCCCGCGCTGGTCGGATCGATGTAGACGCCGTAGACCCGGTTCGGCCGCTCGTCCTTGCTGAAGGTCGCGTACTCCAGGTCGGTGATGTTGTCCTGGGTGAACGCCTGCACCGCCGACTCGCTTTTCTCGACGCGCAGATAGAACTTGCGGCCGTCGGTGACCATGAACGCGCCGCAGGTCGCCATCAGGTCTTGCAGGTTGTCGAGCCAGGGTCGGAACGCGTCGATGATGAAGTCCAGCCGCGCGCGGAACTCCGTGGTCGCGTCGAGGTTGGTGACGAGCGCCTGGAAGTAGTCATAGGCGGCGCCGAAGCTCGCGTCGTCGATCATGGTCGTTGGGAAGCCACAGCCGCCGCGCTCGCGCGTGAGGGTCAGGTAGTCGCGGATGATCGCGGCGGGGTTGCCACTCGCGGAGACCGCCGCGGTGGTCCAGTCCGTCCCGTTCCATGTGTTGATCTTCCGGCCCGTCACCTTGCAGGTGATCACCGGATCGCCGGAGAGCTTGTCGCTCGCGGCCAGGGTTAGCGCGAGGTAGGCCGTGTTCTTGAGGCCGACGACGTTGGTGCCTGCGGCGCGTGCATCCACGCCCTGCGTCGCCGTCCCGGTGTAGGCGGTGAAGGAAGAGCCGGTGAAGGTGGCGATGTCCGTGCCGTTGAGCTGCACCTCGGTGATGCTGCCGAGTTCGCCTTCGCCGATGACGACCAGGCGCTTCTGCGTTTCCGCATTGGCGCCGCTGTTCCAGATCTCGTAGGTGTTCAGCACGCGGATGCCGAGCTCGCCGTAGATCAGCGGGACCGGGTTCTGGTTGGTCCGCATGTTGCGCGCGCCGTCGAAGGCGTAGCGCGGGCTGGCTTGAATGCCGGCGCCGGCCGTGCCCTGGAAATCGAAGGCCCGGCGACCGCTGGTCAGCGCCCCGATGCCAAAGCTGACGGCCATGATCGCGGCGCCGATGACGATCGCGCCGATGATACCGGCGGCCACGCCGGTGGCGGCACCGGCGGTGACGAAGCTACCGACAGCGACCAGGATGGCGGTGATCGGGTCATGGCCCGGCGGCATGTCCAGCCAGACGCCCGCCTGGCCGCGTACCGCGCCTTGCAGCAGCTCGGGCCGGACCTTGGCGATGAAGACGCCGAACTGCTGGTCGATGGTGAGCATCCGGTCGTAGCCGAGCCAGACGCCGACGTGCAGCCGGCCGAAGCGGTTGCGGTAGTAGACGACGTCGTTGCGCTGCAGCGCGCTGATGGGCACGGCGACGCCGGCGGCCTTCACGCCGGCTTCGTAGCGCGCGATCACGGCCTCGTCAATCTCGGCGGGCAGTGGGGCGCCGTCCTCATCGCGGATCGCGATGCCCTGATTCTTCAGAAACAGCGCGGCCAGCGTGCGGCAATCGAGGCCGTTGGTCGGGTCGCTGCTGTTGAGGAGATAGCGGATGCCGATCCAGCGGTTGACGTAGGCTTCGTACTCGTCATCGGTGAAGGCCCGTGGCACCGGCGGGAGAGTGCGTCCCGCCGGTGCGGACTCACCCAACTCTGCGGCCATGAGTGGGGAGACCACGGGCGTCTCATCGATCGGCCCGATCGTCTCGTTGGGAGGGGTCACCGGTTCATCGCTCATGGGTTGATGCTGTCCACCACCGTCGGGAAGCCGTGGTCGTTCGCGCTGTTGCCCAGGGTCGCGTGGACCTCGGTGTAGCGGCCCTTGCACTCGTTGATGGTCTTGTCGCAGTCGCGCCGCAGCTTCACCGACTCGCCGGTGACGGGGTTGTTGGGCAGCGCGAAGTCGAGCACGGCTTCCTTCGTGCTCTGCGTCCACTTGATGATCTTGCGGATGATCCCAGCGTTCGCCGCCCCGACGTACTCCAGGACGCCTAGGGCGTAGTATTTGTCAGCGACGGCGGTGGTCGTCACGCGGATGGCGGTCTTGCTGCTCCCGGCGGCGACGGTGTCGGTGACCTCCTGCAGGAGCGTCGCGGCGGTAGTGCCGGCGGCGCACAGTGTGCCGGCAAAGTTCAGCGAGCAGAGGCGATCCAAGTAGCGGCCCGTCTTGAACTGCAGCTGGCCGATGACACCGGACAGCTCGAGCTGGCACGCCTTCTCCGTGATCCGCACGGTGTTGATCGTCGCGTCGAGAATGACAAGCGCGTCGCCGGCGGCGCTCATCGCGTCCTTGAACAGATGCCGGAGCACGACGCGCTTGTCGCGCATGAAGTCGGCGTTCTGGAAAAAGAAGCTCTGAAATTGCTTGTTGACGTTGGCGAGCTCAAGCGTTGTCTGACGCGCTTCGTTCTCCATCACGTTGCTGACGTCGCTGCGCTGCACGCCGATGGCGGTGTAGGTTTTCAGGACGCCGCCCATGCTGTAGAAGCTGACGTTTTCATCGTGGATCGCGAAGTGGAGCGTGTTGGCGTCGTCGGCCGTCTGGCTGCCGAAGAACAGATCGAGCAGCTCAATCGGTCGGTTCTGCGTCTTCGCCTTCTCAGTATTAAACGCCGCAGTGGTCGTGCGCATCGGTGTTGGCTAGATGGAGGCCCGCAGGACCTCTTGAAACTCGTAGTCGGAGGTGAAGATATTGAAATGCTCCAGGTCGATCCCGAAGTCGTCAGCGAGGAAGCGGCAGATCAGGTAGCGGTCGATGTCGGCGGTGATGACGACGCCGTTGGCCGGCGCGACGCTAAACGTGACTGTGCTGATCTTCCCACCGTCGTTGTTGGCGAACGTCGCGGCAGCAGCGACGCCATCTTTGTACGCCTGGTTGCGCGTGCCCGCGCCGGTGTAGAGGCGATAGTAGTACGGCGGGGTTGCGCTGTTGCCGATGTTGAAGACGGTCGTCGAGCCGTTGCCAGTGCCACACGCGATCGCGCTGATGAGCCGATCCAGGTTCTTCGGGGGCAGGTAGGCGAAGGGATCGTAGGGACCTTTGCGCGCCAGCCAGAACGCGCGCAGCAGTGCCTCCTCGGTGGTGTTCAGGTTGCGGCTGCTGAGCTTGAAGCGGCGCAGCGGATTCGTCCACTTCAGCGCGCGTTGCTCGACGCCGCTGTCGGCGTCGCTGATCAGCACCTTCTGCATCAGCCGTTGGTTGACCGGAAAGCTCGGGTCGATCGGGAAGACGTCGCTGACGGCCATCACGGCGCTCCGTGGGTTCGGAAATACCAGACCAGCAGTGCCGAGGCGACCTTCCAGCAGACGCCGACGACTACGACGGTCCACACCAACCAGCGTGGAATTTTCATGCCAGCCGCACCGCCTCGCGCATCGGGCCGCTGCCGCGGCGAATCGCGCGCTGGAACATGCCCTCGACGAGATCGTTGTTCTGCTGCATGAGCGCGCGGAAGCTCTGCGCGTCGGTCGCCGTCACGTTCCAGATGTTCACGATCTGCGGCCCGCCGCCGCCACCGCCGTTGCCGCCGACGTCCTGCCCGCGGTTGATCCGTTCCAGCGTCGAGCGATTACGCGCGGTGGCGTCGCGGTTGACGACGAACTCACCCTCCTGCGCCATGATCGGAATCTCGCCGCCCTCGTGGTAGCGCGGCATGTCCGCACGCGTGATCATGCCGCCGTGGTGCTTGGTGGTCAGGCCGGCTAGGGCGAACGCGGCCTTGAACGTCGCGCCCGGAGGGACGCCGAAGGCCGCGAGGACAGCCGCGACGACCGCGACGGTCGCAATGAAGGCGAGGAACTTGGCGATCATCGTCGCCACGGTTTCGAGGATGGCCAGGCCGAACTCGCGCATGACGTCCTTCGCCTTCATCCCCTCGGTGATCATCTTGCGGAACATCGTCGTCAGGCGACCTTCGAGCTCGCTGACCGCGCCCTTCATGATGTCGACGCTGCGCTTGGTGATGTTGGCGTAGTCGGTCCAGAACCGATTCCAATCCTGCTTCATCCCCTCAAGCGCGGAGGCGCTGACACCCTTGCTCCCGGCACCGCCGCCCTTCAGGATGTTCATCAGCTCGTTGAAGACCTGCGCGAAGCCGCGGACCTGAGCGGCGGCCTTCCCGAATGGCCCCTTCTCTTTGCCGACGAGCGCGTTCATCGCGGCGTCGCCGAACTTCTGCACGTTCTGCGCGCCCTTGATGGTTAGGTGTTCCAGATCGAGGCGGTAGCTGTCGAGCTGGCGCGTCGCGTCTCGGAACATCTTGCCGCCCAGCTGATCGGGCAGCTTGCCGGCCAGCTCGAAGAGCGCCTGCAGGACGGCGACCAGTCCCCAGGTGGCGAGCTTGAACGGCAGCAGGAAGGCTTCGATCGTTTGCCGGCCAGCCAGGACCAGGAAGTCGAGCAGCTGAATGATGAGCTGGATGGCGGGACCGAGCAGGCCGAAGGCGTTCAGCACGACCGCGACGCCGGCGACGACCGCGATCCAGCCAAGGGCCACCGGATTCAGCGCGGCGATCAGCAGCCAGAGCTTGCTGGCGACGAGGATGATGTCGGCGACCAGCCGCCCGAAGATCCCAATCAGCAGTGCGACGATCCCGCCCATGAAGACCGCGCGGATCACGAAGTCACGCGTCGCCGGATCCAGCTCGTCGAACGCTTCCCGCAGCCGGTGGATGAGGTTGACCAGGTCCTGCAGGACGGGCAGCGCGGCCTGCGCGAGGCTGACCTGGAACGCCGTCATCTCCGTCCCGAGCGCGTTGACGGCGTCGCGCACAGCCGGCACTTGCTGCGCGGCGGTGCGGAACGCCAGCACGAAGGGCCCCGTGAGAATCGCGCCGATCTGCATCAGGTCGCGGCTAATGCGGCGCATTTCCAGGCTCGCCTTCTCGACCGTCTCGCCGATCGACTTCATCGACGCCTGGAAGTTCTTCGCCACGGCCTGCATCTCGCGGCTGGCTTGGTCACGAAACCGCAGGATGGCGAGCAGTTCCGCGTTGGTCGGCATCGCGTCGGTCCTTTCGGGCCATCAGCCCGTCGAGGTACTCCATGACTTCGACATACTTCGCCGGTTGATCGAGCAGGCCGCCGGCGACGAGCAACATCCCCTTTTGCCAGAAGGCGTAGACCCGGAACCATTCGAGGACCGCGCGATCGACCTGCGCCCACGGGCAGCCGGTGATCGGCCACACTTCGCCCGTCTCGTCATTCGTCACCTCGATCCACGGCTGCAGCGGCCCTTCGCATTGCTTCGTGCGACAGTCCGGGCAGTTGAGCTTCCAGCCCTGCAGCTCGACTAGGAACCGAAAGGGGGCTTTTCGTCCTCCTGCAGTCGGTTCTGCTTCCCGAGTTCGCTGGCCAGTTCGCTGAGGATGTCCGCGGGGATCAGCTCGAGGACGCGGTCCGGCACGACGGCGTAGCTGCGGCCAAAGTGCGGCGCGGCGTCGAAGGTTTCCGCGACGGGCTGGCCGTTGGCGTCGAGCAGGTTAGTCCAGCCGCGCAGGCCGTACTTCACCAGCAGCCACCGGCGCGTGCCGGTGCGGAACACCGGCTCGGCCTGGTCGCTGCCCTTGCGGCCGGCGCTGATTTCCAGCTTCGTGACGCTGTCCTCGATGAAGCCCATGATCCGGCTGTCGAGGGTGCCGAGCTTCCAGACCGTCGCCGGCTCCTGGTCCGACGGGCTGACGTAGTTGCGCGTTGCGTCCGGGTTAATGACACGAATCGCCATACTGCCTCTGCCTCCTGTTGTCGCGCGTCAGCCGACGAGCGGAGCGTCTCCGTCGTTGGCTTTCCGCGCGCCTGCCTGTAACGTCACCCACGTGGCTGGCACGAGAATCGTCTCGTCTGGCCGGCCTGGCTGCTGCTGCAGCCGGATGTAGGCGACGCCGTTGTCGGTGTGTCCGCTGACCACCAAGGCGTCGACGCTGACCGCGTCGCCCTCCGATAGCCCGTTGCCGTGGCGATCCTGCATGTCGTGCCTCCGATCAGGTGAAGGCGATCGAGAGTTCGTCATCGCCGGCGTTGTAGGCCAGCTTGAACGGCACCTCGAAGACCTCGACGCCGTCGCGGTCGCCTTGGTTGATGTCCATGACTTCCAGCTTCGGGCAGGTGATCGTGCAGACGTTGCCCGCGCCGCTGCCCAGGACCAGCGACAGCTGCCGCAGCGTCGCGTTGATCCAGTCCGTCCAGATGTCGTAGGTCGCCACGACGAACGCCTCCGGGTTGAACGAGGCGGTGCCCTGGCGATCGACGACCACGAAGCCCTTGTAGCCATGCGTCGCGTTGATGTCGACGCGGTTCGCCAGCTGGTTGCCCAGGTTGATGCTGATCTGCTGCGCGGCGAAGGTCGTCAGCGAGTTGTAGGTCAGGTTCACGCCCAGGGCCTTCGGCGGGCTGTTGAAGCCTGTCTCGAACGTCGGCGCCGGCACGCTGACGTCCGTCGGCAGGGAGAACAGGCCGCGGAACGTCCACTTCAGTCGCGCCGGCTCGCCGGCCTTGAACAGCAGCTCGACGTTGCCCACGCAGCCCGTCAGCTTGTGGACGCGCCCGTCGAAGTAGGCGTAGAGCGTGACGGACTTCGCCGTCGTGCCGAGGCTGTTCGGCTTGTACGTCGCGCTCGTCACGGCCACGATCGTCTCGGACATCGAGCACGCCTCGAGCAGATCGGCGTAGCGCGGCGCCGTGCCAGCGGCCCCGTTGGTGTAGATCTCCGTCTCGAACGTCAGCTCGCAGTAGCGGCTGCCCAGCAGGCCCGGTGCCGGGCTGATCGTCTCGCGCACGAAGTTCCGGTCGACGGCCGCGCCGACGAACTTGATCGTCGGGTTGTAGGCCGGCAGCGCGTTGGCGCTGTTCGTCGGCACGGAGTCCGTGCCGTAGGTCGCTTCTTCCTTCGCCAAGATCAACGCCTTCTGTCGAAGCCCCATGCGTCCTCCTTCGCTTACGTCCGCGTGTCCAGTTGGGTCCGATAATGGACGTCCACCTCGATCAGGACGCCGCGGACCGGAAACTCCGCCAGATCACTGCGCCGTTCGTATTCCGTCGTCGGGAACTCGAACTCCAGCAGGCCCGACAGCCCGAGCGTCGGGTACTGCGCACCCAGCGCCTTCTTGACGTCCAGCTCGAGTGTGAAAATCCCTTTGTAGTTCGCATCGCCGAGCAGCTGCGCATCGACATCAAAATCCCGCATGTACGCGGCAATGAGGATGTGCAGATGTCCGTCGAGGATCGGATAGGCCGCCGGTGTTTCGAGGTTCGTCGTCGGTTCCAACATCAGGCAGGGGTAATCGCCCGCCGGGACGCCGCGGCGCAGCCCGTCGAAAACCTGCTTCATGTAGCTCAGGCCCGCGGCGTTCTTCAGCGTGTCACGGACCTGTGTATAGACGGCTTGTGGGGTCGCCATCAGCCCAGCGCTTTCTTCAAGCTGTCAACGAGGATCTTGAGGATCGCGTCGCGCTTGGCGTTGATCGATGCGCGAATGTAGCCGTGCGCCGGGATCGTCACGCTGGTTTTCAGGATAAACGCCGCGCGGACCTGGCCCGTCGAGGTGACGCCGAAGAGCTTGTGGTGGCGGAAGAACGTCCGCACGAAGCCACCGAGCGACGGGTTGGCGATCAGCTGCCGCGCCGTGTAGCGCGCCACACCCGCCGGCGTCTTCGAGATTGCCGTCGGGATCGTCAGGTACTGCGCGCGCTTGGGCGTGATCGTCCCGCCGAACTCCTGGATGCGCGCGTAGAGGATGTTCGTGCCGACCTTCGCCACCATGTCGCCGCGGTCCTGTTCGAGGCGATAGCTGATGCTGTTCCGCAGCCGACCGCTGCGAACCTGCAGGGCTTCGCCACCCAGACGCCGCTTGATCTCCGCCGTCAGGATCATCGCGCCCTTCGTCAGACCCTCGGTCGCCACCTGCTCGCGGATCGCCTGCGGCAGTTTGTCGAAGCGACGCAGTAGCTGCTGGTGGCCTTCAAAGGTGATCGTCAGGTCGCCGGGCATCAGAGGATGAACCTCACGTAGCGGTCGATCGTGACGCCGGCTTCCTTGCGCTGCCGATCGATCTTGTTGATGACCTCGACGTCGAGACTGACGCGCAGCTCGCCCTGATGGTCGAGGAAATCGCTGGCCGCGTAGATCAGCGCCGCGCGCTCGAGATCCTGCGGGATCGTCTTGTACCCGCCGTCATAGATGACCTTGATGTTCTGCAGGCTGCGTGCGAAGAAGAAGCCGTTGAGCGTGATCACGCCGGTGTTGCCGTCGACGACATAGTCCGCCGGCTGGATCAGCGAGCTGCTCGCATAGGTCCGGTTCGTATCGTCGTACAGGCTGGTCACGGCGACGTTCGGAGAGCGGCTCAGCACGACCACGCTGCTGACGCCGTCGCCATCGAAGTATTCCGTGATGCCGCTGGCGAACTCGAACGTCCGGCGGCAGCGGCCCACGATCTCGGCGCTGACGCGCTCAATGATTTCGGCCATGACCGCATCGTGGTTCGTGTCGTCCGGCTTGATCGCCAGCAGGCTCTTGAGCCGTTGGTAGGTGGTCAGCGCCATCAGTCCAGACCTCGGATGAAGGCGGCTCTCACCCTCCCGCCGCGCGTCACGCCATAGAGCTTGTGATGCCTGAAGAAGGTCCGCGTAAAGCCTCCTACGCCTGGGTTGGCAATCAGTTGGCGCGCGGTGTAGCGGGGAACGCCCGCCGGTGTCCTGGCGATGCCCGTCGGGATCGCCAGATTCGTCGCGCGCTTGGCCGTGATCGTCCCTCCAAACTCATGGATCCGGGCATACACCAAGTTCGTGCCAACTCGCGCGGTCAGGTCCTGCCCGATCTGCTCTAGTCGATGACTGCTCGAGCGGCGCAGCCTGCCGCTGCGCACGTGCAACACCTGGCCAGAGAGCTTCTCCGTCTTGATATGCCGCTCCAGGAGGAGTGCGCTCTGCAGCAGCGCCTTCTGTCCGACGGCTTCTCGAATCCGTGGTGGCAGACGATCCATCTTCTGCAGCAGCTCTTTCTCGCCTTCTAAGGTGAGGACAAATTCGCTCTCAGGCATCGTTAGCCTTTCCAGAGCAGATGCACGACCAGCCCAAGCCAGGCCGCTGTCATAAGACCGATCAGCACCCAGGAGAAGACGCGATGGTGCCGGCGAAACTCCCAGAACTGCTGGCTGATCGTGCGCCGCGTCATCAGATAGGAGAGGCCTTCCACCACACCCAGCACGAGCGCGATGGCGATCCACAGCACGACCCAGCCCCATAGTGTGGCCAGCATGAAGGGCACAATCAGCGCCAGAAAAGCGAAGACGGCAATGACCGCATCCATCACAGCACCGGCCGCATGTAGAGGTCGACGAGCCGATCCGCGTCTTCCCGTTGGCGGCTGATCCGCTCCACCGTCTCCACGTCGACGCTAACCTTCAATTCGGATTGCGAGTCCAGAAAATCCGCCGCGCAGAGGATGATGGCGGCCCGTTCAAGGTCTTGCGGGATCACCTTGTAGCCGCCGTCGTAGACGACCTTGACGCTCTGCAGACCTTTCAGGAACCTGAACCCATCGAGCTGGATCAGGCCCCATCCTTTGTCCACGGTGTACTCCGTGGCCGCGATGAGTGTGGCGCTGCCGTAGGCCCGATCCGGATCGTCATAGAGGCTGGCCACCGACACGATGGGATAGCGCCGCACCATCAGCTGGCTCATGACGCCATCGCCGTCGTCGTACTCGGTGATTCCGCTCTCGAACTCGAAGACGCGCTTGCACCGCGTGCTGATGGCCGCGCTGACGCGCTCGACGAACTCTGCGAGCATCGCGTCCTTGCTGGCGTCATCGGCCTTGATGCCGAGATATTCCTTGACGCGGCTATGGGTGGTCAGCGCCATGCCTCGTCCTCGGAGTCCTCATCTTCTGCCGCTTCCGGCTCAAGATTCGTCACGGCACGCCGAGCCCACCCGGGCAGAAACCGAGTCAAGAAGCGGCTGCGGCGACGGGTCTTCGGCCCACCGACCATCCGTTCCATCGGCGGTTCCTCAAAACTCTTTTTCAAGGTCAGTGGATTTTTCAGCGACATGGGGGATCCAGGCGAGGCGGCCTTGTTGCGGCCGCCCGCCCAGCTCCACAGACGCCTTATGAACCCGCTGCCGCGGGAAGAAGCGGCGGATTGCACCGCAGCTGCAGCACCACCATGGTGAAGTTGGGGGTGGTGCCGCCCAGCGTCAGCACGACGCGCTGAAACGGTTTCGCCGGCGTCACCCGCGCATTCAGATGCAGCGCATGGTTCGCATTCGTCATCTGCGCGAAGGCCGAACCGACGATGTCCGTATACGTGCCGCCCTGCGTAGCCGATTCTTGCACCTTGACGTCCAGGGTCGGGGTGGTGCCGGTCACCGCGCCGACAGCAACCAGGTACACCACTTCCTCGTACCCCGAGCAGTCCAGGCCGGTCGTGTTCGCCGACGCGGTGACCGCAGCCGGCACCTGGGCGTTGTTCGGGTTGATGGCGCTTTTGATCTCACGTGCCATGGCATGGTCCTCCGAGTGATAGGGCGCCAGTCAGGACGCCCCGTCTCACGACATCACTCCGCTGACTCGGATGCGGCATTCAGAACGCTCCGGCTTATGACGCCGCCGTCTTGATCACGGTAAAGGCGCTCGGCACCGCGATGTCGATCGCGATGCGCTCCGTGATCCGCAGGCCGGCCATGTTCTGCTCGAACAGGTTGTCCGAGCCGATCGTCCCCTCACGGGTAATGGCGATCGTCATCTGCTCACGATCCCCCAGGAACGCGTAGCCGAAGTTGCCGTAGATCGCAAACGCGGTGTTCACCGCCGGCGCGTTCGGGAGCTTCTTGCTGGTGTACCAGGGATACCCGTTGAGCGTCCCCGGCGCGTCCTTCGCCGCCTCGGCCCACGCGTAGGTGTTGGTCACCTTTACCTTGCGCAGCACGCTCTTCAACGCCTTGTTGAAGACGTAGACCGCCGCGTCGTCCGCATCCTCGCTAGTCTTATCCGCCGCGTCGATCATGTCGTCGATCGTGGCGCTGCCGATCGTCGTCTTGCCCGAGGTGCTGGAGCCGCCCAGGAAGGCCGTGTTCACGCCGGCGGCGTTGAGCACCCCGACGAACGGCGCACCAGCCCCGTTGAAGGCCTGGTTGTCTTCCTCGGCGCCGAACTCCTCGGCGAAGATCGTCTGCAGGTACTGAATGACCGGCAGCCCGGCATCGGCCAAAAACTCCAGCGAGTAACTGCACAACCCCACCATCGTCTTGCTGTTCAAGAGCACCTGCCCCAAGGTCGGCTTGGAGCCCGTGCCTTTCTTGGCCTCCCCCGGCCAGCTGACACTCACCGTCGCCGTCTGGCGCGGAATGCGCAGCGTGTCCGTGTTCATGGGGATGACCCGGGCCAAGCGGCGAAAGACGCCGTACTTCGGGATGATCCGGATCACCTCCGCGCGGAACTCCTCCGGCACGAGAAAGCCGCCGGCGGTATCCGCCCCTTCGGTCAGCTGCTTGATCTGGGCGCTGCTGGCCCAGTTCGACTGCAGCTGGGTGCAGACATCGACCTGGCCGCGGACCAGCGCGCGGAGAAAGAGCTTAAACTTCTCCGCCCACGCGAGCTGGTCGAGCTGCTCCTCGTTCACGCCCGGGAAGGCGCCGTACTTCCGGTCGACCTTCGTCAACGGGGCGAGCTTCTCATCGACGACCTGGCCGATGAGCCCCTTGAACTCTTCCATGCTGAGTTCTTTCACGGCTCCACTCATCTGTGCTCCTCCTGAGGTTGTGATGTGGACTACGACACGACGCCGGTGAGCTTCCGGATGCGTCCGTCGATCGCCTCGCCCAACACCTTGGCCAGCTCGGCCTTGGTGAGCGATGCGCCTGCGACTCGAATCACGGGCTCTGGGTCGGCGTGCGTCTCGCCATCCACGGCGATCCGGATCCGCACGGTCTCTGGTCGTTCGGTTTCGAGCGCTCGAATCCGCTGCGTGACCGCTGTCAGCTCGGCTTTCACCTCAGCCAGCTCGGTCAGCACCTCGTCGAGTGCCTGCTTCGTGGTCTCGGCCCCCGCGCGCTGCTTCAGGTGGCCGATGACCGCCTGCATACCCTTCGTCAGCGTGATCGTCCGCAGGCTCTCCGGATCGAAGTCGCTGGGATCGCGCTGCCGCAGCCGCCAACTATCCTCGGTCTCATCGACCTTGTCAGCGCGAAACTGATGCTCTCTGGCCCACTGCGTGGCGTCCTCGGCGGTCGGGAACTGCGCCTTGCTCAAGATAAGCGTCTGCACGACGGTCGGAGGCTGATCGGCCTTCGCATTCAACGTCTCAAGCAGCCGCTCGCGATAGACGTTCGCGTCGCAGGTGGCATGGAGCGCGCTGAAGTCTTCCGCCTCGCGCTCACCCGTCTGAGCATGCGACACGGTCTGCGCCTCATGGTGTCCCGCGACCGGCTCCGTGCCAGCGGGAACCTGGAGAATCGTCTTGGCGTCAACTTCCTCGCGCTCCGGCAGCCCCAACTGTTTTACGAGGCTCGCACTCACGCGAAGGCCGCTCTTGATCGCCAGCGAGAGCGCGTGGGGATTCGCCGGGACGGGGACTGCCGAGAACTCCAGCAGCTCCCACTTCGTGTAGCGCCGGCCCGTGATGCCCGGTGTGTCCGTATCCTTGCTCTGGATGTCCTCCCACGCCTTCGGAATGAACCCAATCGACCAGGCCCGCATGTGGCCCTCGTCATAGAGCAGCCTGATCTGCTGGGCAAACTCGGTGCTGGCCCAGCGCGGCTTGGCGAGGATCCCGTGGTCGGTCTTCTTGATCCACTGCGCGCTGCCAAGAGGCGGCAGCGTGTAGTCGTGCGCCCAGAGGATGACGGGATTCTTGCGGTAGTGCTCGAGGATCGCCCCCTCCGGCACGATGACGTCACCCATCCGATCCACGTCATCCGTCGTGATGAGCACCGGCCGCGGCCCATCCTCCCTGGTGGCTTTCCATTCGCCCAGGCAATAGGCCCGCACCAGCTCTGGCACGGCCTCCTCCAAGCCCAGCGCCTGCCGCACGGCACGGCCCTCTGGCGTATCCAATCGCACCCGGACCACCCGGGCATCGTCAAGCGCCACGCTCATCGTGTCCTCCTCATGACCGCAAGACAGGGACCGTCGTGCATCGACAGTTGATGATCTCCTCAGGCAGGCCGCTTGGATCACCCGGATGATCCAGGAGTGCCTCGCCGACGATAAACTTTTGATTTAGTCCCACGACTTGTCCCTCGGCCGCCTGATGGGTTGCTCGGACATGCTCGTCGCCCGCCGTCACCCACTGCTTGCTTTGCGCCCCGCCCGCCTCATAGGCCGCCAAGGCCCCGCGATTGCTCGCGCTGATGACTTCGGTCCGGGCGATCCGCAGGCTCCGAAAGCCGATCGCCTGGTCGTAGACGTCCTCAATCCGCTCCGCAATGCGGAGGAGGTCTTCGCCTTCTTGG
>Ga0209515_10001455_pt1 | contig 39611 bp, 32 predicted proteins | sample Subgroupgradi54m_FD_187454 | JGI IMG/M metagenome (GOLD analysis project Ga0209515, IMG submission 187454) | Subsurface groundwater microbial communities from S. Glens Falls, New York, USA - GMW60B uncontaminated upgradient, 5.4 m (SPAdes)... ... | reverse complement strand
TCTAAGAGGAGTTGTAGTAGCAGGTGGAGTATTTAAAGAACGAATAGCATCATCAACAGCATCACCACCGGGAGGAGTAGTTCTAGGAGTTGTAGCAGTAGGTGGAGTATTTAAATAACGAATAGCATCATCAACAGCTCTGCCACCAGGGGTAGAGCGAGAAGATAACGGTGTTGTATATGTACGAGGTGAAATTGGATCTGCCATTATTAACTCCTTTAAATCTTAACTATCTATATAAAGAGAATGTAAGGTAAAAATTGCTACTGCACTACAATATTAATTTTTTTTAATCTCTTTTTTCTAAGATTTTATTAAGCTCAAATGTTAAAAAACATTTTTTGCTATCAATTTTTTTTTACTCTTGACTTTGTATGTTTCGAAGTGACCAGCTTTATTTGGTGGCTTCTATAAAAAAGACTTTGATTTAGTAAATCCTAAATTGAAGAAAATATATAATAAAATCTTTCAGGCTTTTTTAGCCAGGTTAACTGAAGGTTAATATGGCTTGGTAAAACCCTTAAAGGCATTTTATTTAAGCACTATATAAGAGAGGATAAATATGTCTGATCCAGCAATTTCAGCTGTGGGAAAAGGAGCTGCAACATTAATTAGAACAGCAGTTACTATTCCTACGCAAGCAGTTTTAGGAACTGTAAGCGGTATTCATAATGGTGCTTATCTAGGCAAAGAGATTGAAATAGCAACACATGAAGGATTGGCTCCAAAAATCTTTAATTTTTTTGAAAGCATAATTAGCAAGCTTTTTAAAGGTGGACTTGAGCAAATAAAGACTAGTGGAATTGGAGCAAATTTAAACAATGTAATTGCAGGTGGAGGGGCAGAAGGTTTTTCTGCTGCTGTTAAGAAATTAGGTGGAAGTTTTATTGGAACTCAGGCTCTTGGTGGCAGAGGGCTATTACTTGTAGGTGGGCAGGTTGGTTTAGCTGTTGCTGGTATAGTTTTGGGTGCTCAGCTTGCTTATAATGCATATCAGAAGGTCAGTGAAATTAATAAAGGTTTTCGTGCTGATGTGGTAAATAACGCTACTATACATGGCATTCAGTCCTTGTTTGGATTAGCTACATTTGCAGGTGGGGCAATGGCACTATTTTGCCCTCCAGTTGGATTGTCAGTTTTAGCTGCTGGTGCAGCAGGTTCTTTGATTATGGGTGGAGTTAAATATATTATGGGACCAACAGTTCTAAGGTATCCTGATGTTGCTCCATGGCCATTTAATCATATATTTAGAGCCTTTAGAACTCCTCAGTTATTTGATAGATAATTTTACAGTTTTAATATAAGGTAATCATCAACTTGCTTATAACTTTTTAGCAGTTTTTGGAATATTTTTATTTAATATTTCCACAATTAGAATTGTTTGTGATTGTTCAGATTATTAGCTAGGCAATGAATCTTAAATTAATTTTAACTACTTGTTTATTGTTTCTTAATTGTGCTATATTCGGTATAGAGGTAAATCTGTGGAAATTGATGTCACGAATGGTATTGGTATTATAGATCCAGATGCACGATTAAAGCTGCATACTGTAGGTTATTTCGGTACTGTAATGGCAATGGAGGAAGAGACTTTAACTCTTGGGTCAAGGATTGCTAGAAGGAAACGAGAAGTAGCAAAGCCTTTTATGATTCAAATGACAAAAATAGAAAAGAGAGTTGCTGGTTTAGAAAAACAGATTTTAGCTGCTAAGGATGAAAAAACAAGAGGTTCTCTTATAGAGGAACGAAATAAAGAAACTGCAAGAATTAAAGAGTTGCAAGCTCACGTACAAGAACTTTGTAAGGGTGATAAAAAAGTAAAAAAAATGCAGGCTGAGAATACAAGGCTTAACACTACGTTAAATGTTCTTATTGAAACACAAAGTGGAATAGCTCCAGAGCTGGCTGGTCAATGGAGGGTTTATGTAGCTCAACTTGATAAGTTAGCTGAAGATGAGTCTTCAACTACAGCTATGGCTGTACCTTATGGATTTGGTGGTTTAGGCATGTTTGGTGCATTAGGTGGTGGGTTCTCAGGAGCTTTAAATTCTTTATCAGTAAAGTAATTTTTGTATTGTTAAAGTTCAATTAAATAATTTGTGTAATGTTCATAGAATAAAAATACCTGGCTAGTCCAGGTATTTTTATTCTTAGTTTATATTAGTCTTAAATTATCTTGCGCCTTGTGCAAGTTCATTCATTTGTTTAAGTAATCCCATGGTTGTTTTAATTACATCTTTCCAAAATTCTATGAAATCCTTTATTAATCCATAGAGTGCTTTTAGCATTTGGAGTCTTAATTGAGCTTGTTTCATTAAAACATCATTTTTATCTCCAGTAGCTTTTATAACATCAGCTTCAGCTTGTGAGATTTGCTCTGATATTGTATCTAGCTTGCCAACATAAGTGGCTATACTTAACATTGCTAAACCTATTGACATTGTTTTTCTCCTATATTTTTACTGGTCTTGTATTTTGTACACTAATATAAAGTATTAGAGTCTTACAATTTGATACCTGTGCTTAAATTGAAAATCAAATTTTCAAAATCTTAATATTTGCTTTAAGCAATGGTTAAGTGCTATAAAAACCTATCAATTTCTTCTGTGGCAAACTTTGTATAAGTGTCAAGTATTTAAATAATTAATGAAAGGTATTTGCAATTCATGGACAATAATAAAAAAGAAGTCAAAACAGATGAAAATAAAAAATCTTTACTGTCACAAGATCTTAGCAGTGCAGTAAAATCTTTTCGCAAAATAAATAGGGTGAAGTTCCTTTATATTAATAATGAATTGTTGCTTAGAGCTTTTCCTTCGGATACGATTACAAATGTAGTAAATGATTTTGATATAAAGAATGATAATAAAGTTGAGCTGAATTCTCTTTTGCCCTCATTTGAGCAGATTACTGAGCATTGCAATGAAAAAATAAGAGACTTAAAAAGAATAAAATGTGAGCCAAAAGGTATTCATATTCCCAAGGGTTCAAATATTCCTTTAGAATTGGTTCAAAAGATTTCAGATGGAGAAATCTTATTTGAAAAGTTACCATGTGATGTTCAGGAACAATTAGTCCTAGAAACTTTAACTAAAGATGATTGCATTAAACCTCAGGAAGGCGACAAACTAGACTGGCTAAATTTTATGATTCCTGATGGTAAGGTTTTTCCGTATACAATTCTTCCAGGTGGAGAACTAAATAGAATAGGTTTTCCTGTAGGTTTGTATACCAAGGGAAATGAAGATGTTTCTTATAGATCTATAAAGAATATCTTTTATAAAGATCCAATTTCTGGGAAAGTTGTTAAAGGAATTTATTTTGAAGTATATGAAGGTCCAGGACCTCTAGGTGAAGGTGGAATTAATGGTGTTATTGTTGAAAGCAATAAACCAGTGATTATTATAAACACTGATAAAAGCGAAGCATATTTTCTCAACGTTAATGAAAGTACAAAAGGACTTGGAGGTATTGATTTACTTCCAGAAAAACTTCAAGTTGTAGGTTAGTCCGAAAAACAAAAGATCTATAAGTATAAAATTGAATATTATCCTGAGTATTAGGGAAGTCCCTATGTTGCCTATCGATACTTTACGTTGATGTTTAAAAGATTGCTTTATCGTCTATTTATTTCTTGTGGATATTTGAAGATCTAATGAAAAAATAGTTGTAATATTGATTGAAGGATTCAAAACAAAATGCAAGCAATTATTTTAGCTGGTGGTAAAGGTCAAAGACTAAGCCCGTTTACTAATGACTGCCCTAAAGGTAGGTGTTATGGATAGAGAACTTGAAATCATGCTTTCTCTTACTAAGAGATTACCAGAAGTGAAGGGAGCATTTAGGATAGCTAACTTGATGAAGAAAATATATAATCGTAAGCATAGAGACAGTGTTATTAGTGATTTCTTTGATTGTAGAATGGAATTAGATCCTAGTGAGTGGATTGACTCCAATATACTTTTTTGTCCGCAGTTTGTAGATAATCAAGAAATATCTTTTATAAAAGAAAATTTGAAGCCTGGCAATGTTTTTATTGATATTGGTTCAAATATTGGCTACTATTCTCTAATAGCTTCAAAAATGGTTGGTAATGAAGGATTGGTTCTATCTGTTGAGCCACATAAGATAGTTTATAAAAAACTGATTAGAAATATTAGCTTAAATAAAGCATTTAATATAAAAACTGTTAATGTTGGAATCTCAAATAAAGAAGAAGTACTAAGGCTTAGTCCTACTAATCGAAAAAATAGTGGTACCAATTCATTTGTACAATCAACTAACAATATAGGCTTTATGGAAGTAGAGTGTCTTCCATTATTACTATTATTGAAAAAAGAAGAAATTAATCAGGTAGATTTTCTTAAATTAGATATTGAAGGTTTTGAGTTTCGGGTTTTAAATCATTTCTTTCAAAATGCATCACTTAGTCTTTATCCAACCTATATTCTTTATGAAGACACTTCATATTATGTTTCTGAAAATGGTGGTAATCTATCAAATTTGCTTTATTCAAAAGGTTATAAAGTTATTTTTAAATCAGGAATAAATGTTCTTGTTGTCTTAAGCAAAGGATCTTAGAAAATCTATGTGTAGGATTGCTGGAATTATTGATTTTAATGGTGGCATAAATGCTGAGACTGAAAATGCTTTGGTAAAAATGAGAGATTCAATGATTCATGGAGGTCCAGATGATGCTGGTTTATATATTTCAAATGATAGAAAAGTAGCATTTGCTCATAGGCGTCTTTCAATAATTGATACTTCTTTGCTTGGACATCAGCCAATGAGTAATCATGATAAAAATATTTGGATTACTTATAATGGAGAAATTTATAATTTCCTCGAACTTAGAGAAGAGCTTATAAATAAGGGATATAAATTTAAATCAAAGACTGACACAGAAGTTTTAGTCTATGGTTATGAAGAATGGGGCATTGAAAAATTACTTTTCAGATTAAGAGGAATGTTTGTTTTTGTTATTCATGATTTGAGAAATAATGTTTTAGTCTTAGCAAAAGACAGATTTTCTATAAAACCTCTTTATTACTATAGAGATAAAAATAAATTTATTTTTGCTTCTGAAGTTAAGGCAATGATGAGAAGTGGATTAATTCCAGATGAGCAAAATAAAGAAGCCACAGTTAAATTTTTGCAATTAGGTTCTATTCCTGAGCCTTTAACTACAGTAAAGAATGTGTTTTCAGTGCCTGCAGGACATTATATCGTTCTTAATGAAAACAATCTGAAAATTAAGCAGTACTGGAATATTGAAGACTCATTTCATAAGTCATTAGAAAATAAATGTTCATATGAGGAGGCAATTTCAACTACGTCAAAGTTGTTAAAAGAATCAATTAATCTTCATATGATAAGTGATGTTCCACTTGGTGTGTTTTTAAGTGGTGGAACAGATTCTTCAGCTATTGTTGCACTAGCAAGTGAAGCTAGAAAAGAACCTTTGACAACATTATCCGTGATATTTGATGAAAAAGAATATAGTGAAGCACAATATGCAAGAACTATTGCGGAAAAATATAAAACAAATCATCATGAACTTCTTTTAAAAGATTTAGACTTTATAAATGAAATCCCAAATATCCTAAATGCTATGGATCAACCTACTGCAGATGGAGTAAATGCTTATTTTGTATCAAAGGCTGCAAAAGAAATTGGTTTGACTGTTGTGCTTTCTGGAATTGGTGGTGATGAGGTTTTTCTTGGGTATCCATACTATAAAAACACAAATAATTTAGAACGATTAGTGAATTTTTTAAATATTTCCCCAGGAGTTTTAAGAAGCAGTTTTGTGAATCTAGCTACTTTGGTATCTTTGCTGACAAAAGGAAGATCAAGTGAAAAAATTTCATATTTAAAAAATCCTACTTATGGAAATGCTTATTTTTTATATAGAGGTTTATTTTCACCATTGCAAATTCAGGATTTACTTGGAGTTAGTGAACATGAAGCGATATCAATGTGTAGTCAGTTTGATCTAAATAATGGCTTTAATAAATTTTCTCTTTCTGAATCTCTAGACTTGTTTGACTTTAATCATTACTTGCGAAATCAAATTTTAAAAGATGTAGATTTTATGGGTATGAGACATTCAGTGGAAATACGAGTACCTTTTTTAGATCATAAATTGGTCGAGGAAATAATCTCTTTGCCATTAAAATATAGGCTTCTTAACAGTGTTAATAAGAGGCTTTTAGTGGATTCATTAAGTAATAAGTTGCCCACCTCTATAGTAAACAGACAAAAAATGGGCTTTACTTTTCCATTTGCTAATTGGATAAAGAAAAATCATAAAATGTTGAGAGATTTAAGTTTTGGGAACAGCAATTTCAATCAGGAATTTGTTGATCAATCCTGGGATGATTTTTTAAATGGTAAATTGCATTGGTCGAGGATATGGAGTTTTATAGTTTGTTGTAATATATAGATATGATAATTGGATTATTTACTGAGCTTTGTACTCCTGGTGGTATTCAGTTGATTTCTAAACATGTTGGATGTGTTCTTGCAAGACATGCAAATAAAATAAATGATCAATATATTTTTTTTAGTTTAAATGATTCATTAGGTAAAAGCACCTTTAGTGTTAGTGGAGTTCAATATGAGTTCAAAGGATTTGGAAAAAATAAAATCAAATTCCTGTTATCAATTTTGAAGCGTGCCTCTAGCAAAAATTTGATTTTTATAGGACATCCAAGCTTGACGCCAATAGCACTATTCTTGAAAATGTTAAAACCTGAGATTAAATATTTGGTTTACAGTTATGGAATTGATGTTTGGAAGCCATTGTCATTGCTTCATAGGTATTCACTTAAAAAAGCAGAGATAAATTTATCTTTAAGTAGTTTTACTTCAAATGCATTAATTAACATTCAAAAAGTTAATCCATCAACTATTAAACTTCTTCCACCAGCACTAGACCCTGTTTTTTTTAATAAAGGAAACTTAATACCTGGAAATTCTTTAGGAGTGCCAGATGGATTTATTTTATTGACAGTAGCAAGGCTTCAATTAAGTGAAGGATACAAGGGTGTTGATACTGTGATTCGTGCAGTTTCTCAATTATATAAACAATTCCCAAATTTATATTATGTTATTGTTGGAGATGGAGATGCTAAAAAGCAATATGAACAATTAGCAATGGATTTAGAGGTTTCTAAAAATGTTTTATTCGTTGGTTCTAAGGAAGGTATTCAATTATTAAGTTACTTTAACTGCTGTAATCTCTTTGTTATGCCAAGTTCTAGTGAAGGATTTGGTATCGTTTTTTTAGAAGCAATGGCATTTGCTAAACCAGTTATTGGAGGAAACCATGGGGGAACCCCTGATCTTATAAAAGATGGAGAGAATGGATTTTTAATAAAACATAATGATTTATCTTCTTTAGTTAAAATAATTTCTAGATTTATTAGAGATGATAAACTAGGTGAGCAAATGGGTAAATTAGGAGTTGATATGGTTAGAAAAAAATATACTTTAGAAAAGTTTCAAGCAAATTTATTAGATATCCTTGAAAAATTAAAAATATGAAAATTCTAATTACTGGTGGTGCAGGTTTTATTGGTTCTAATTTAGCCTTCAGGGCTTTAAATGAAGGATATGATGTGACAATAATTGATAATCTCTCAAGAGAAGGGTCTTTATTAAATTTAAAATGGCTTCAATTAAAAGGGAATATTAAGTTTATTAAAAGTGATATCGTTGATTTTTCATCTTTATTAAATGTTTTTAATAAAGAAAAATTTGATGTTGTATTTCATCAGGCTGCACAAGTTGCTGTTACAACTTCAGTTGAAAATCCAAGATTAGACTTTAACAGCAATGCATTAGGTACATTTAATGTATTGGAAGCAATTAGAACCTCTGGTCAAAATCCAGTATTCATATTTGCTTCTACAAATAAGGTTTATGGTTCTCTTTCAAGTTTTAAAATAGCTGAGAATAATGGGAAATATATTTTAAAGGACAGTGTTAATGGTATTTCAGAACAAACACCATTAGACTTTTATTCTCCTTATGGATGCTCAAAGGGAGTAGCGGATCAATATGTCTTAGATTATAGGCGAATATATGGCTTGAGAACATTAGTCTTTCGCCAATCATGTGTTTATGGACCAAGACAAATGGGGGTAGAAGATCAAGGGTGGGTAGCATGGTTTGTTATTTGTGCATTATTAGGTAAGACTATAAATATTTATGGAGATGGAAAGCAAGTTAGAGATATTCTTTATATTGATGATTTATTAGATTTGTATTTTACTGCAATAAACAATGAAAAAAATCTTAAAACTTTTGCTTTTAATGTTGGAGGTGGAATAAAAAATGCAGTTTCACTTCTTGAGGTTATTAAAATCATTGAAAGTGAAGTTGGATATAAATTAAAGATACAATTCTCTGATTGGAGACCTGGGGATCAACTGGTTTATGTTTCTGATGTGCAGAGTTCAATAAATCAATTTGACTGGAATCTAAAAGTTGGACCTAAAGAAGGAATATCTAGATTGATTAAGTGGGTAGATTATAATAAAAACATTTTTTCAGACGTAAGTTCTAGTTTGAGGATAAAAAGTTAGAATAAAAGGTATTCTAAAGATGTTAACAACAGAGTCAAATTGTACTTTAAAATGATGACATTGGTATAAAACTATACAAAATCTTCAGCAAAAAATAAAAGATAGTTGGGAAACTGCTCCAATAACTTATGATTGGCATAAGACTAATAAGTATGCAGAAGGAACTAAGGAGTGGTTTGAATAAATTGATAAAAGATTTTTTAATGAAATATCTTCATTTTTTGCACAAAACAAAGGAGTAACCCATTTTTCATCGGAAAAATTTTCTGAAAGACTTGAGAAGATATTGTTGAGTGACTCTAATGGTAATTAACTGTACGTTGTGTAGGAGAATAATGAAGTGAATAAACAAGGAGCTAATTACAAAGTCGAGCTTTATAAAAATCATTTCTCAACACAGATCATAGGTGGTGGGATAGATATCAAACAACAATTAAGCTTCAGAGCACCATATATTAACCAAGTTATAAAATGTCATTTTCCTGAAAATCATAATATGAAAATATTAGATTTGGGTTGTGGTTACGGCGCTTTTTTGTATTATTCATAAAGATCTCTTTTCTTTTTTAGAAAACGTGTCAAATCCTTTATATGATGTAATAATATCGTTTGATATATTAGAGCATTTTACTAAGCAGGAAGTGTTTATTTTAGTAGACAAAATCTATCAAGCTTTAAAACCTGATGGAAAGCTGCTTTTACATGTGTCAAATGGAGAAGTTATATTTTCTGGATCAGTATTTTGGAGTGATTTAACCCATGAAACATGTTTTACAAAGCAAAGTATTTCTCAGTTAATTAGATTAGTAGGATTTAAAGTTGCTAAGTTTTATGAAGATGTTCCAATAATTCAAGGTGTTAAAAGTCTTTTCGACAGGTATTTTCTTTTATTTATATTGCTGAAACTGGCGATATTAGTAAAAGTCTTGTTTTGTCAAGAAATATATTTGTGGTGATTAAGAAATGAACTCTTAATTTTAGGTGAGTGAGATTACTGATTATTCTTAAATAGAAGAGTTTTTCTATTTAGTATAATTATTTATAATCTTTTTTAAAGATAAATAAAGTTGCTATGAGTGAAATTAATAATAATATTGAAAAAAAATATAAAATTGCTATTTTAGCTTCTCATCCTATTCAATATCAAACCCCGCTTTTTAAAAAGCTGAATGAAATCCCAGAAATTGATTTAACTGTTTTCTTTTGTTCTAATCAGGGATTACGAAACTATAAAGATCTAGGCTTTGGTAAAGAGTTTAAATGGGATATTCCTTTGTTAGATGGCTATGAATATGAGTTTCTTAAAAATTATAGTTTGTGTCCTAATCAATCAAAGTTTTGGGGATTAATTAATCTTTCCATTATTGGAGAACTGAAAAAAGAGAAATATGATGCTATTTGGATTCACGGGTGGAATAATTGTACAAATTGGATTGCTATGCTTACCGCATTTAAGTTAGGTATACCGGTTTTACTTAGAGGTGAATCTAATCTTTTAAATAAGCCTTCATTATGGAAAAAACTCCCAAAGAGAATTTTATTAAATTGGCTTTTTAGGAGAATCTCAATTTTTTTAGCTATTGGTAAGTATAATACTGAATTTTATAAATATTATAGTGTAAGTAAGGACAAAATATTCCTTTTACCGTATTCTGTTAACAATGACTTCTTTATTTCTAAAGCAAATGAATTAAAGGATAAAAAAGAAATCTTGAAAGAGAAATATGGTATTTCTAAGAACTTACCGGTGATTCTTTTTTGTGGAAAACTTATACATGTAAAAAGACCAAAGGATTTATTAAAAGCTTATGAAATGGTTTTAAAGCATATTGATGTTGCTTTAGTTTTCGTTGGTGATGGACACTTAAAAAATGATTTGGAACGATATTGCAGGGGAAATAATTTAAAAAATGTTTTTTTTACAGGATTTAAAAATCAAACAGAATTGCCGGAATTTTATGCTATGGCAGATCTGTTTGTTCTGCCTTCAAGTCTTGAACCATGGGGTCTTGTAGTAAATGAAGCAATGTGTTTTAATTTGCCACTTATTGTTAGTGACAAGGTTGGAGCAGGTGGAGATTTGGTTAAAGATAGTATAAATGGCTATGTGTATGAAGAAGGAAATATCTATGAGCTTGAAAAGAATCTAAGAAAACTTTTGCTTAATAAGGAGTTACTGAAATCAATGGGGATTAATTCAAATAGTATCATTGATACTTGGTCATATAAAGAATGTTTGTCTGGCTTAAGAAGTGCAATTAACTTATTGGTAAGGATTTAGTAATATGAAGATCTTATTAGTTGCAGATTTTTCTTATGGTGCATTAGGTTTGTCTTATTATAATTCTTTTTTAAAGCTTGGTTATAATGTCACCCAATTTGATACATTTCTTGAAATGGAGAAAATTAATCCATTTTTTAAAAATAGATATTTGAACAGGTTCCTTGAGAAATTGTATTATAATGAACTAAATTCTAGATTATTAAAAAAGATTCTATTGTTAAATCCCGAGCTTGTTTTCATAGTAAAAGGTCACTGTATCTTCCCTGATACAATTAAAGATATTAAAAATAAGTTGAATACATTTGTAATTAATTTCAATCCTGATAACCCTTTTAATTTAAACCACTCAGCTTCGAATAAATTCATACTCAGGTCAATCCCAAATTATGATTGCTACTGTATATGGGGTAAGTTTTTAATTTCAAAGTTGTTAAAATATGGTGCCAGAAAATGTGAATACCTTCCCTTTGCATATGATCCTGGATTGCATTTTCTATGTGAGATATCTATTGAAGAAAAGAAAAGGTATGGTAGTGATATAGCTTTTATTGGAACATGGGATAAAGAAAGAGAAAGCTTTTTAGAACAATTAATTGATTATGATTTAGCAATATGGGGAAATGGCTGGGAAAGATTAAAACCAAACTCTAAATTAATATCTAAATATAGGAAAAGAGATGTAATAGGTAAAGATTTTTCTGCAGTCTGTAATGCTTCAAAAATAATTATAAATCATGTCCGTTCTCATAATGAAAATGCACATAATATGAAAACGTTTGAAATCCCAGCATGTGGAGGATTTATGTTAACTACAAGAACTAAAGAACAGTGTGAATTCTTTAAAGAAGATAAAGATATTGCTTGTTTTGAAACTGCTAAAGAACTTAAAGAGAAAATAAATTATTATCTAACAAGCAATGATCTAAGGAAAAAAATTGCTTTAAATGGATATGAAAAAGTTAGAGTGCATAGTTATACTGAAAGAGCTAAAGCTATAGTAAGTATTTTTTCTAACATGAAAACATACCAACTAACTATAATGTTAGTAATTATGAGTACTTTTGAGTGTTTTTTTTAATTAAAATATGTTAGATTTTCATAAACCAGATAATTGTTTATATGATTTTAATCTGTTATGGTTATAGAAACTAAAACTGCTTGGTTTTCATCTTTATTCTTATGCATTAACCATGTTTGAAAGTGTAAAATTGTCTATAGTCATTCAAGTATTTCTTTTCTTGTTAATTCCTGTTTTGTTGATTATAAAAGAAAAAGGACTTACTTTATACAAGCCTATAATTCTCTTAACTCTAATTACGTTTATAGAATATGCCTTTCCAGCTATCTATATGATATTTGTACCTCAAGAATTTTTACTATACTATAATTTTACTTTACCATCTTTAAGTAAAGCATTATCTTTTACTATACTAACTTATTTATTTCTTATTTTAGGTTACTATTTGTGTGATTTTAATAAGTTTGCAAAGAATCTAAATGACAAATTGTTAGCAAAATTACCAAATATAAATTCATTTAGCTTAAAAATTGAAAATACTAAATTGGTAATATTTGTTTTTTACCTTTTAGGATGGATAGCAAGAATTATCCTTTTAAAGTCAGGGATTTATTTTCAGGTTGAAGGTAATGTCATTGTAAAAATCAACCCTGAATTTTATGTATATGCAAATAATCTTAGCTTAATGTCAAATTTTCCACTAATTTCTTTATGTTTACTTTTTATTGAATGGCTTAAGAATGGTAAGAAAGGCTATCTTTTAACTTCCTCTCTTCTCACAATCATAGAATTTATTTATGCTTTTCCGTCGGGGAGTAAAGAAAAAGTTCTTATGCCATTATTTCTTATTTTATTTCTTTATTCTATAAAAAAGAAATTACCTTTATTGCCAATTGCTGTTTTAAGTGTATTCAGTATATTGTTTATTTTTCCTTTTGTGACGATCTATAGAAATGTGTTTAGAACAAGTAACTTAATTAGTGATTTAAGCTTTGCATCTACGCTGTACTTTAATATGTTTTCTAATATCAAAGAAACCCTCAATATGATTTTTGTGATGGTTTTTGGGAATAGATTAAATTATATCTTGGTGTTGGCTGTGATAATTGAAAATACTCCTAAAATCTGGGATTTTATGAAGGGATATACTTACTCATTGTTTTTTATAGGTATGATTCCACGTATTCTTTGGACTGGCAAACCTTTATTAGCTGCTTTTGGAAATAAATTTGGCTATGACTATGGATTTATTAGTGCTTTTGATTATGCGACTTCTGTAGCGATGTTATGGATAGGTGAGATGTTTATAAATTTTGGATGGTTTGGAATATTGTGTGGATTTTTTTATGGGATCTTATATAGGTTTGTTTATAATTATTTTTTTAAGTATAAGAAGCTAACAAATATTTCCCTTGTTTTATATGTATTTGCTTTATATTATATGGTAAGAGGAGATGAGTTTGCTGCTCAAACTCTAGGAGTTATAAAAATCTGCTTTGTCACTTTTATAGTAATATATCCTTTTTTAAAGAAAGTAAAAACTTAACCAATGAAAATTCTTTGTGTTTCGCCATCATATTATCCAGCTTTTCAACATGGAGGACCTATTGAATCTGTTCATGCAATGAATGTTGCTTTGGTTAACAGTGGAATAAAAGTTGATGTGATTACTACTAATATTGCTCTTAGAGATAGAAAGGATATTAAGTTAAACTATTGGAATGAATTTCATGGAGTAAGAATATTGTATTGTAATTATCTATTTAATTGGAAGTTTATTTTTTCGTTTGGATTATTTTGGAAAGTTTTAAACAATGTAAGCAAGTATGATTTAGTTTATATTCCTGCTGTCTGGGACTTTCCTGTTTTAGTAGCTAGCCTAGCATGCTTTATTTATAAAAAACCATATATTATATCTCCTAGGGGTGCTTTGTATAAGGATGCTATTAATATAAAATCACAATTCATAAAAAAAATATATTATTCTTTAATTGCTAGCTCTTGCATAAATAGGGCAAGTGGTATTCATTTTACTACTGAAGATGAGTATAAAAGAACCATTGAATACTTAAAATTGAAGCCAAAATGCTTTGTTGTCCAAAATGGATTAAATCTAAATAAATTTAAGAAGCTTCCTGAAAAAGGTAACTTTAAAAAGCGATACCCAATATTGAATAATAAAAGATATATTTTGTACTTTGGGAGACTTAATAAGCAAAAGGGGCTTGATATTCTTATTGATGCATTTAGTGAGTTAGTAAAAATATATAGTGATTTGTTTTTAGTTATTGCAGGTAATGATGAAAATAACTATAAATTAGTTTTGGAGAAAAAAATAGCTGATAAAGAATTATCACAAAAAGTTGTTTTTCCGGGAATGATGACTGGAAATGAGAAATTTATAGCTCATATTGATGCTGACATTTTTGTTTTACCTTCTTATTTTGAAAGCTTTGGTATGTCGGTAGTTGAGTCAATGGCTTGTGGGCTACCTGTTCTAATATCTAAAAGAGTTGGAGTCTCAAATGAGGTTGCTAATAGTAATTCTGGAATAGTTGTAAATCCATCTTCTCGAGAGATATGTCTGGGAACAAGAAAAATGCTAGATAATTCAAGCTTAAGAATTCAAATGGTAGAGAATGGTAAAAAATTAGTGAGGGAAAAATTTAACATTGATAAAGTTGCTGATATGATGATCAATGCCTATGAAGATATATTGAAACTACGATACTCTTAATTAGTTCGTACATAAGAAAACATATAAATAAAAAATAAAATGAACCCCCCTATATCAGTTATTATTTTAACCTTTAATGAAGAGCAAAATATTGATAACTGTTTGCGGAGTATTGCTGATTTTGTGGAAGATATTTACATAGTTGATTCTTACTCTACTGACAAGACCTTAGAAATTGCAAAGAAATATACAGATAAAATTCATCAGCATAAATTTGAAAATCATGCTTCACAACTTAACTGGTCTCTAACCAACTTACCAATTAAGACAAAATGGGTAATGAAACTAGATGCTGATGAAAGATTAACTCCTGAGTTAAAACAAGAACTTACAAATAAGTTAAGCGGTTATAAGGATGATATTACCGGACTATATATAAAGTATAAATTACTTTTCCTTGGGAAATGGATTAAATATGGGAATTATTATCCTACTTGGCTTCTTAGAATATGGAGAAATGGAAAAGGCTACTTTGAGGAAAGATTTAAGGATGAACATTTGATCCTTAAAGAAGGAATGCCAGAGTTCTTAAATAATGATTTTATCCATGAAAATAAAAAATCACTCCATTCTTGGACTGAAAAACATAACTTGTATACAATGTGTGAGTCTATTGAGCTTTTAAATTTTAAATATGGTTTTTTAAAGCATGATTTGGTAAAAGCTGATTTTTTTGGATCACAAGAAAAAAAGAAAAAGTGGTTTAAAGAAAATATTTATTCTAGAAGCCCCCTTTTCTTTAGAGCATTTATCTATTTTTTTTATAGATATTTCTTTAAGCTTGGTTTTCTTGATGGTAAAGAAGGTTTAATATGGCATTTCTTGCAGGGGTTATGGAATATGTTTTTAGTTGATGCAAAAATATATGAGGTTGAGAAGAGGGCAAAGTTAGAAAATAAGGAAATTAAGCAGGTAGTAAGTGAACTATATAATATTAAAATTTAAATGAGTATTCAAAAAGATAACATAAAAGACTTTTGGAATAATATACCTTGTGGTACACGAGGTATAAACGGACAAATTGGTGATAAAGAATTCTTTGAAGAGGTTGAAAGACAAAGATACAAGTTGGAATATTTCCTTCCTAAGTATGCGGAGTTTAGTAAGTGGAAAGACAAAAAAGGGCTTGAGATTGGATGTGGAGCTGGTACTGACTTTATTCAGTTTTTACGTGCTGGTGTAGATATGCATGGAATTGATTTGTCTGATGAGTCTGTGGCTTTGACTAAGAGTAGATTGAAATTGTATGGGTTTGATCCAGAAAAAGTATCTGTTCAAGATTGTGAATGTCTTCCATTTGAAAATAAAAGCTTTGATTTTATATATTCGTGGGGAGTTTTACATCATACTGTTGACATAGAGAAAGCCCTTTTAGAAGTATGGAGATTGCTTAAGCCTGGTGGTGAGATCTGTATAATGCTTTATAACAAAGTATCTTTAGTTTCCCTACAGCTCTATATTTTATATGGATTATTGAAGGGTAATCTAGTTGTTAATATGGACGAAATTTTTGCCAACCATCTTGAAAGTCCTGGAACAAAAGCATTTACTAAAAAAGAAATAGAAAAACTTTTTAACAATTTCTCTGATGTAATAGTAACAACAATAATTACACCATATGATCTTCGTTATAAAAGAGATAAAAATAAAAATGATAATTTCCTGCCAAATTGGGTAGGGGGACTTATTCCTGGTTCACTAGGCTGGTACCACATCATAAAAGGAAAAAAATAATGTGTGGAATATTTGGTGTGGCTGGCAATGGACTGGATAAGTACAATCTAGAACGAGCTACTAATACACTGAACCATCGTGGACCGGATGATAGTGGTTCTTTTTTTGATTGTGACAAAATTTTTTTAGGACATAAAAGACTTTCTGTTATTGACTTGTCTCCATTAGGCAAGCAACCCATGAGTAACGATAAAGAAAATCTTTGGATTACTTATAATGGAGAGATTTATAATTTTCGTGAATTACGAAACTCTTTGGAAGCTAAAGGATATAGGTTTAAAACTCAAACAGATACAGAGGTTATCTTAAAACTATATGAAGAAAGAGGAGAATCTTGTGTTAATGAGCTAAATGGAATGTTTGCTTTTACAATATATGATAAAGATGAACAAAAGCTATTTATTGCAAGAGACAGACTTGGGGTAAAGCCTCTATATTATTCAGATTACAATGGATATTTTTTATTTGCTTCAGAAATTAAAGCAATTCTTTCAACTAACATTGTTAAAAAAGAGATTGATTGGCAGTCTATATATGACTATTTCTCATTTTTGTATGTGCCATTTCCAGATACTAGTTTTAAAAATATAAAACAAATACCACCAGCTCACTATTTGGTCTATGACTTGCAGAAAAATAAATTAATTCTTACTAAATATTGGGATCCTTGTAAGGCAGAAAATAAAAAATCTTTTACTAATGATTATGATTCCCTAAAGCAAGAACTTAAAAGTTTATTGGAAAGTTCACTTAGTAGCCAGCTTGTTAGTGATGTACCATTGGGAGTGTTTTTAAGTGGTGGAATTGATTCAAGTATATTGGCATCATTGGCAGCTCAGTACTCAAAAAATAAATTAAAAACTTATACTGTAACTTTTAAGGATAATGGAATGGAATTGTATGATGAGAGCAGTAATGCAAAAAAAATCAGTAATTTTTTAGAAACTGATCATACTGAAATTGATATTAAAATGCCTTCACAAGATGAAGTCTTTAATGTTATTGATTGCTTTGATCAGCCTTTTGGTAACCCTACTTCATATCTTTATAAGTTAATTTCTAAGTATACGAAAAAATATGTTACTGTTGTTTTGTCTGGAACTGGTGGTGATGAGCTTTTTGGTGGTTATCCGCGATATAAAGCATTGCAGTTAAGCAATGTTTTGAGAGCTTGTCCAGAGTTCATTGGAAAAAGTCTTTCTGGTCTTTTTGAATTATTACCTGAGAGTAATAATAGTTCATTGCCAAGAAGAATGAAGCTTCTTTTGAGAGGGGTTGGAGTTGATCTTCCAGAGCAATATCTTAGATGGACTTATTATTTTAGTGATGAAGAAAAAAAATCTCTATTAACTCCTATGATTTTTAATAATTCTCAAAACGGAAAGTCTGTTAAGGTAATTGATCAATATTTAGCTCAATACTCAGATATAAAAGATCTGGTTAATCGTATTCAATATGTTGATCTTAAAACTTTTCTTGTTGATAATGTCCTTGAGTATACTGATAAAACTAGTATGGCTGTTGGGCTAGAAACCAGAGTTCCGTTTTTGGATCATAGGCTAGTTGAATTTGCTTTAAAATTACCATCTAAGTATAAGATTAATGGTGGAGGCTCTAAGGTTATATTGAAAGATACTTTTAGTAGTATGTTACCTGCTGAAATCTTTAATGCACCAAAAAAAGGCTTTTGTCCCCCAATATCAAGCTGGATGGATAGGTATTTTGATCCTTACTTTGATAGTTCACTTACGTTTGATTATGTGAAAAATCAGGGAATAATGAATTGGGATTATATACAACAATTAAGGTATTATCATAAATCAAAAAAAAGAGATAATTCAATGGAACTGTTTGGGATAATTATGTTTGATGTTTGGTATAGAAAATATTTTAATTGAAGCTAATTGATAAGGATTTTATGCTAAAAGTTGTTATTGCGGGATGTGGTTTTATATCAGGTAAAAAACACATACCTGTGTTCTTACGATTAAGAAATAAAGTAGAAATTGCAGCAGTTTGTGATTTGAATGAAAATGCTGCTAAAGAGCTTGCAAGTAAATTTAATATAAAAAAATATTATAATGATTTCTCAAAAATGCTTCTAGAAATTAAGCCAGATATAGTTGATATTTGTACTCCGCCACAAACACACACAAAGCTTACCATTCAGGCTTTAAATTCTGGAGCTAATGTGATTTTAGAAAAACCTATGGCATTAAATGTGAGCGATTGTAATGCAATGATAAGTGCCGCAAATGAAAATAATAAGCAGCTTGGAATAATTCACAATCAAATTTTTAATCCATCAATGATTAAAGCAAAAGAATTGATTGCCAAAGGAGCAATTGGTAAGATTTTTGGTGTTCAAGTTCTTTTATCTACACCTATAGATTACATGACATCCAGTAAAGAGCATTGGGCGCATAAGTTACCTGGTGGTGTATTGGGAGAGACTGGTCCACATGCTGTTTACCTAGTTTCAGCTTTTTTGAATAATATAAAAGATGTAAGCATACAGGCTAAAAAACATTTGCATGAGTATCCTTGGTCTAGTTATGAAGATTTTAGATTTGATCTAATTGGTGAGGATGGAATTGGTTCTGTGGTTTTGTTTTATGGTGGCAATCAGTGGGCCAGTGAAATTAATATATTAGGCTCTAATGGTATTTTAAAAATAGATTTGCAAGCAAGAATTGTAATAAAATATAACAGAGCTAGTTTAAACCCGTTTGAATTAGGACAATCTGTTCTTAGTTGTACTTGGCAAACATTAAAGATGGCTGCTTTAAATGCTGTTATGCATCTGTCAGGAAGAAAAATTGATGGACATAGTATAGGGATTGCTGAATTTGTGGATAGTATTTTAGAAAACAGGAAGTTTAGAGTTTCTGGAGAAGATGGCAGAGAGACAGTAAGAATAATGGAAATGTTAGTTAATAAATTTGAAAAAAAGCAAGTAGAAAATTTTGTTTAAAAAAATAATTTGACTACTTTTCCAAAATCAGGATTTGTATTATTTAAGATATTAGCTTTGTAATTACTATTAGCTCTTCACCATAGCCAAGTATTGATTGTAAGTAGCGAATTGGAGTTATTAATAAGCCAATGCTAAATCTAATAAGGTTGTATAACATAACAATTATGGTATTTGATGATTTTTTATCAAGATTTGATTTTTTTGAAGCAATTAAATTAGGAGTTTGTGTATATAATGTCTTGATTATTGCATTAAACCAGCCAGAAATAGGTTCAAAAGTTCTTTTACAAACCACTTTAAAATTCGATGATTCAAGTAATTTTTCTAAAGAATAATAGTTGAAATAATGTAAATGATAGGGTTCATAACCAGTCCACCCGGGCAAAAGCGTTTCCCATGCATAAATATTTGGTACTGCTAAGTAAAGTATTCCATTGTCTTTTAATAATTCTTTAGCTGAAGCCAATGTTTCTTTTAGGTTGTCTACATGCTCAAAAGTATGACACGTAATAATGGCATCAAATGATTTTTTAGGCATTGTGCTTGCTATTTCAACAATTGTGCCTTGATAGATGGGTAAACCAAGTTTATTTTTTACAAAATTGGTTACATCTTTAGATAGATCAATCCCACATACTTCAAATCCATTTAGCTGTAAGTGTTTAAGTAAATGTCCATGTCCAACACCTACTTCAAGTATTTTATTTCCGTGAATAAATTTTTTTAAAAGATTGAAGTGTCTTTCAGTATTTAACCTCTCATAAAATTTTGTGAAAAAATCATCTTTAACTGAAAATTCTTCATTGAAATATTGTTCTTGAAGATTGAAATTGAGCTCATTATCAACATTAACCTTGCATATATAAGTGCAGTTACTACATTGTTCTAACCCACTCCATCTCCAAATATGAAAAGAAGTGCTTTGGCAGATAGGGCATTGTTCTTTATTGAGAGTGGTTTGATTAATTTTTTTTGAAAGCATAAAGTGATTTAAAAACCAAATTCTAAAATGCGATTCTTATAATTATAAGACCATAATCTGTTGATTAATTAATCGGATAACTATATATGATAATAAACCAAGTTATTGTTAGTAATAGGCTTGTTATGAGCCTATTATATACAGGGTATAAAATATATTGAGAATCAACGTTGCTAATATTATCTATTCTAATAATGAAACAAGTCATCCAAAATTATGGCACTGGAAAGCTTGAACTGGCAGAAGTTCCAGTCCCAAAGTGTTTACCAGATTATATCCTGGTGAAAAATGTTTCCTCTCTTATTAGTTTAGGTACGGAGCGTTCTGTTATAGAGCTTGGCAAGAAAAACTTAATAGACAAAGCTAAAGAAAGACCAGAGCTTGTAAAAAGATTTTTTGAAAAAGTTAAAAACGAAGGATTTATTAAAACTTTTAAAGAAGCTTTGGAAAGATTGGATACTCCTATTCCACTTGGCTATAGCTCAAGTGGAGTTGTTGTAGAAGTAGGTGAAAATACTCATAAGTTTTCACCTGGTGACAGAGTTGCTTGTATTGGAGCTGGTTTTGCATATCATGGTGAATATGTTCAGATGCCTGAAAATCTATGTTGCAAGATGCCGAATGGTATGGATTTTGATGAAGCTGCATTTGGAATGCTTGGTACTATTGCACTTCATGGCGTTAGGAATTCAAAAGTTTCATTTGGTGAAAGTGTTGCTGTTATTGGGCTTGGTATCTTGGGACTTTTAACGATTCAGATATTAAAGGCTTATGGTTGCAAGGTTATTGGTGTAGATATTGATCCTAAAAAAGTAGAGCTGGCTAAAATTCTTGGGGTTGATGTTGCTTTTCAGGATAAAATAAGTAAAGAGTCAGAGTTGGAGTTGAAAAAAATATGTAATCAATTTACTAATGGAAATGGGCTAGACTCAGTAATACTTACACTGTCTACAAAAGAAAGTAAGCCTGTAGATATGGCTATTGATATTTCAAAAGTTCGAGGAAGAGTTGTTTTAGTAGGAGTTGCAGATATTCATCCAAACAGGAATGAAATGTGGAGAAAAGAAGTTGAGCTTATGGTTTCAAAAGCTGGTGGTCCTGGAACCCTTGTTTCTCAAGGAAAAGATGAAGAATGGACAGAAAACAAAAATCTTGAAGAATTTTTAAGACTTGTTTCAGAAAAGAAAGTCAATGTAAAAAAACTAATCACGCATAGATTTAGCATAAATGAAGCAGAAGATGTATATAGAAATGTTGTTTATGGAGACAATAGAGATTATATAGGGATTGTGTTTGAGTATTCAGAAAGTTCTCCTTCAACTGCAAAATCAATCCTACTAAAAGAAAGCAATGATTCGATTTTAAAATCTCAAAATATAAATGTTGGTGTAATTGGTTCAGGACTATTTGGAAAGTCAGTCTTTTTGCCTCTTTTAAAGAATGTACCAGGAATTAATTTAGAGTGTTTATCTACAGTGAAAAGTAGTAGCAGTTTTTCATCTGGAAAAAGATTTGGATTTAAAAAGTGTACAACTGACTATAGTGAGATTATAAATAATAAAGGTATAAATGCTGTAATGATTCTTACAACACACAAATCTCATGCAATTATGGTAAAAGAAAGTTTGTTGGTTTCAAAACATGTCTATGTAGAGAAGCCTTTGTGTGTAAATCAAGATGAGTTAAAAGAAATAGCTAATGTATATGAGCAAAAATCAGCCAGTGAAAAGCCCTTTTTAATGGTTGGTTTTAACAGGAGATTTTCACCTCACACGAAAAAAACTCTTGAATATATTTCTGATAGAAGCAACCCAGCTTTAATAAACTATAGAATTAATGTAGGTTATTTGCCTCCAGAGCACTGGGTACATTCTGAAGAAGAAGGTGGCAGTAGGATAATTGGAGAGATTTGTCATTTTGTAGATCTTATTCAATATCTAATAAAGAGTGAGCCAGAGAAAGTATATGCTGAAAAAATTGATGGAAAAAACAGAACTATAGTTAATAATGATAATGTCGTTATTGTAATTAAGTTTAAAGATGGCTCTATAGGAAATATTTTCTATACTGCTTCTGGTGATAGAGCATGTTCTAGGGAGCAAGTTGAGATATTTTGTGATGGTAAAACTATAGTAGTAAATGACTTTAAAGAAACGGTACTGTATTCTTTTGGGAAAAAGAAAACTTTTAAAACATTTAATCAAGAAATTGGACATAAGGAAGAAATAACCCACTTTTTTAATGTAATAAATGGTAAAGAAAAGCCCAATATGTTGTTTAATGAAATAGCCTTGTCTACAATCACTACATTTAAAACAATTGAGTCTTTAAATAAGGGTGAGCATGTAGAAATATCTTCAGAGATCTAATATAAAAATGAATATTTTAATTGTTACTGACTCTTATCCGCCAGAGATACGCTCTGCTTCACACTTGATGCAGGAGTTAGCTTGTGAGTTGAAAAACAGAGGACATAAAATTACTGTAATCACTACTTACCCTAGATATAACTTGGTTGAAGAATTTAAGGAAAAAGTCTTTCAAGAGTTTGTGAATGAGGATGGAATTAATGTTATTAGGATCAAGACTTTATCTCACCATAAAGTCAATTTTAACTATAGAGGATTTGCTCAACTTACAATGCCTTTTCTGTTTTATTTTAAAGGAAAGAAATATTTTGACAAAAATATTGATCTGGTAATAGTTTACAGTCCTCCACTTCCGCTTGCATTGTTCGGGAAATTTATTAAAAATAAATACAATGCAAAGTATGTTTTAAATGTTCAAGACATATTCCCCCAAAATGCTATAGATCTGAAAATCCTAACCAATCCAATATTGATTAAATTCTTTGAATATATTGAAAACCAGGCATATAAAAGTGCAGATGAAATTACGGTTCATTCTGAAGGCAATAAAAAATTTTTACTACAATCTAAAAACATTGATCCAAATAAACTACATATACTCCATAACTGGATTGATGTTGATTTGTACATTAAAGCTAAAAATGAGGGAAGATTTAGAAAAAAATATGGACTTGAAGAGAAGTTTATATTTTTATTTGCAGGGGTTACAGGACCAGCTCAAGAGCTTGACTTAGTAATAAATGCAGCAAGCCAATTGCAAGATTTAAAAGATGCTTGTTTTCTAATTGTTGGAGATGGGACAAAAAAAGAGCATTTAGTAAAACTAAGTCAGTCTCTAGAACTTAAGAATGTTATTTTTAAACCTTTTGTTTCAAAAGATGAATATCCCTTTTTAGTGAAAGAAGCTAATGTAGGAATTGTTTGCCTTAGCAATAAAAACAAGACTCCTGTAGTTCCTGGGAAAATACTAGGGTATATGGCTTCTTCTATTCCGGTTTTAGCTTTTTTAAATAAGGAAAGTGATGCTCATTTACTAATTAAAGAAGCAAACTGCGGATTTACAATGACTTCTGATAATCATAAAGAAGCAGCTTCTCTAATCATGAATATATATAAGCAAAGAGATAGTTTAAAGATTTATGGAGAAAATGGCTTAAAGTATGTTTTAAACCATTTTGAAAAGGGAATTTGTGTAAGTAGACTAGAAAGATTATTTGGAGCTCTTAATGGCAGATGAATATAAAAAAAACTATAAGGATAAAGTGGTTTTAATTACTGGTGGTGCTGGTGCAGTAGGTTCAAATCTTACTAGAGCAATTGCAGAGCTTGGGGCAAGACTTGTAATTGTACTTGATAATCTTTCATCAGCTGAAAAATGGGTTATGCCATCGCTTTCAAATGTAATGTTTGTGGAGGGAGATGTACGGGATGAAATTAAACTAAAGAGAGTGTTTTTTGAAAGACCTGAATATGTTTTTCATCTGGCAGCATTTTTTGCAAATCAAAACTCAGTAGATCATCCTGAAGAAGATCTTCAAATTAATGGGCTAGGGACTTTAAGACTTTTAGAGTATTCACTTCTTACGAAGGTAAAGCGTTTTGTCTATGCTTCTTCAGGTTGCTCAATATATGGAAGTAGCTCACCGCTTCCGCTAAAAGAAGAATTTATGTCTATGAATTTAAGTACACCATATCAAATTACTAAAATGCTTGGTGAGTTATACTGCAATTTTTTTTACAACCATTATGGATTACCTGTTGTTAAAACAAGATTTTTTAATTCATATGGACCAGGAGAAATTCCTGGTCAGTACAGAAATGTAATTCCAAATTTTATTTACTGGGCAATGAAAGGACAGGCTTTGCCTATAACTGGAACAGGAGAAGAAACTAGAGATTTTACTTATGTTGGTGATTTAGTAGATGGGTTATTAAGAGCCGGGTATTATGAAGAAGCTATTAGTAAAGAGTTTAATCTTGCTTCAGGAAAAGAAACAAAAATTATTGATCTTGCAAATATGATAAATGAAATTTTTGGGAATAAGTCTGGAGTAAAATTTGCAACAAAAAGAAAATGGGATACGAAAAGCAGACTGCTTGCCTCAGTAGATCTAGCTAAAAAAATAGTGGGATATGAACCAAAAACAGATTTTAAAGAAGGTTTGCTAAGCACTATAAAATGGTTTAAGGAAAACTACTCAAAGATTGAAGAGTCAGCATCTTTCTTGCCTGGTATGTCTTCTGCGGTGAGAGAGCATCATAAAAGATAAATATTTTAGATTATGCTTGAACAACTAAAGCAAAAAATTATAAATAAAAAAGCAAAAGTAACTGTTGTTGGTATGGGATATGTTGGGCTTGCTGTTGCGCAGTCAATATCAAGCGCTGGTTATAAAATCATTGGCTATGACATAAGCGAAAAAAGAGTTAGTGAATTAAAAAAGCTCCGAAATGAAGGAATACTTGTTACTTCGTTGATTAAAGATATTAAAGATTCAGATATTTTTTTAGTTTGTTTACCAACCCCTGTTAAAGAGTATGTTAACCCTGATCTTTCATCTATAGAACACTCAATAAATGAACTTAGCAAAAATGTTCTTAAAGAAGGGCAGCTTTTAATTTTAGAAAGTACTGTACAGCCAGGTACTACGAAGGACTTTGTATTGCCACTCATCTTAAAAGATAATAGATTCTTAGAAGTTGGCAAAAATTTTTTTCTTGGTTATTCACCTGAAAGAGTAGATCCTGGAAATAAAAACTTTTCTGATGTTAGTAGCATACCTAAAATAGTGTCTGGGATAACTAGTAATTGCTTAGATCTTACAGAACTACTTTATTCACAATTTATTAAAAAATTACATAAAGCTTCTAGTGTTGAAGTCGCTGAATTTGCAAAACTGTTTGAGAATACTTTTAGAGCTGTAAATATTGCATTTGTTTATGAAATGGCAAGAATTGCAAATAGACTTGGCATGAATATAATGGAAATCCTAGAAGCTGCTTATACTAAACCTTTTGGCATTATGCCATTTTGGCCTTCTGTAGGTGTCGGTGGACATTGCATTCCTGTTGATCTTTTATATCTGCACTCATGGGCTAGATCAAATGATTGTTACTCTCAGTTTATTGAACTAGCTCATAGAGTTAATCAGGGTATGCCTTATTATGTTTTACAAAGAATTACAAAGATATTAAATGGGTCCAGTAAATCTTTAAAAGGAGCAAAAATATTATTAATTGGTGCTACCTATAAACCAAATGTCTCTGATACAAGGTCATCTGCTGCACTTAAATTGGCAGAACTATTTGTAAATGAAGGGGTTAATTTATCTGTTCATGATCCATTCCTTTCTAATGTTCAAATACCTTGTAATTTTGTAAATAAATTGTCAGATGAGTTTTTAATGAAAATGGATCTTGTAGTATTAGCAGTTGCACACGATTGTTTAGATTTAGATTCTATCTGTAAACATTCAAATATTTTATTTGAATGTTCTGGAAAGCCTGTCTTTTCTAACAAGGTAAGCCGTAAGATATATAGTCTCTAAGATTGTATACTGCTTTGCATCTTTTTGTTAATATGGAAATCGGTCTATTTACTTTTCAATAAAATCTCTAATTCTTTTATCTTTTTTTCTAATAAAATTTCTACTTCATTTAATCTTACAATGCATCTATCATATGCTAATAAATCTCTTTTTTGACTCTCTAAAGAACCTGCTATTTTATTAATTTTATTTTCTATTTCTGATAAAGTATTTAAAGTTGTATCTTGAGTAATTAACTTTTTTAATTTATGTAATTCTATGGATTCTTTATTTTTCCTGTATTGATTTACAAATTCTTTTTTCTTGAGTTCAATTCTTCTTTTAGCTTGATTCCATATACTAAGCTTTGCATTTGAATAATTAACTATGTTTCCATCTGATTTTTTATGAATATCTAAAATTAAATAAATATCGCCTGGATTGGTATTTTTAATCAGTGTTGATTGTCCTAACATAAAATTGAAGCCTTGTATTTTATTTTCTTCAAGCTGATCACACCACTCTTCATCAGATAGGCTTTTTCTTAATGTATTTGGTGTTGGCTTAGATAATAAATCTTTTGGGAGTCCTTCAGGATGCTGAAGCTTATAAGCATCAAACAGTCTGACATTTACTAATGCATAGAATGATTGATGCAGAAAATATGCTTCAGCTAAACGTTCCCTGTTTAATTTTTTAGCCAACTCATCTCGAGAAATTTTATTTTTGACATAATCAGTGAGAATATCTCTGTAAATATCTGTTTCTTTGTCATCAAAGACAACAGATTGTTTCTTATTAATTTTGTCTAATGAATTGAGTGCTCCTTTTTTTAAAGTTGAATCTTCAGGATCAACAGATAAATAAAATAATAGAACTTTTGTATATCTGTTAATCAAGCTTTGTCCAAGTTTCTCTCCATAAATCCCCTCCTCAATAGGATTTGCTTTTTTTACTTCTTCTAGTTCATCTACAGCTTGTTTATGAATAGCATCTAAGTCAAGATTTAGGGCTGCATCAATTTTTGCAGTTAGTTCTGCTTTTTTCTTTGTAACTAGTTGTTCTTCTTCTATTTTCTTTCTTGTACTTGCTTCTGCAATTTCTTGTTGTCTTAGACTCCAAGCAGTAAACTGGTTATAACCTGCTGCTCCTAATATAGTTAATACTGAACCAAGAACTCCTGCTCCTATACCCCAAGCAAGCACTTTTCTCCTTCTTATGCCATGTGGAGAATTGCTTGCTGCTTGCAAAGCAATTGGATCTATAACTGGATCTGAATTGTTAGGCTGATCTGATTGTGTAAATAATATGGTTGGCTGGTTAACATTAGTTACTGAAACTGGAGTAGGTGAAACAGTAGTAGATGGTATTGTAGTAATAGGCTGTTCTAAAAGAAGATTATTTAATGCTTCTGCTTCTTGATTAAAAGCTGAGTTGTAAATTTTCAGTGTTTCTATTTGAGCTTGTTTAATTAATCTTTCTACAGGTGTATCTGATCTACTTATAGTAATTCTAATATCACCGGTTTCATCAAACGAAGATGTAAGAGTGTCTACTGCTTGTGTGAGCAAATTATAATCTCCTCCACTTAGAGTTTTGCAGCGAATGACTAAATCTTGATAGAAAGCTAGATCTCTTAATAACTTAACTGCTCTTTCTACTTTTTCCCTTGATTCTGTTCCTTGGCTTGATTGTTCTAATAGTTTTGTTGTAGAAGTACTAAACTGTTTGTCTCTTAATTCTCGAATTAAAACTCCATCGCTAATTGTATGCCCATAAACGGTTGTATTTCTTAAAAGCTCTTCTCCCGTACCATTTAAGTCCTCTTCTAATAAATCCTTAAATAATAGCCTTTTTGAGGATTCCTGCTCATCGTTCAGTTCGCAATGTTCTCTAATATTTTGTGTTCCATCTTTTGCTCTGATTAATTGATTAATAGTAGAAGTGATTTTTTCATCTGTATTATCTGTTTGAGCTAATTGCAGTACTCTATAAATTTCTTTGTTTAAGAGTTCAAAAAAAACTTCTTCTTTGCAAATTCTTCTAAGCCTGCTTCTAAAAAAAATAAAATACCTTTCAGGTGAATTCCCAATGTTATCCAAAATAAATTTTCTTTGAGCGTCTAATCCTTGTTCTAACCTTTTTTCTTTATTTATCTCTTCAAATGGCTCAACACTTATACCTCTTGACAGTTGGTAACTGTCAATTAAATTAAAGCTACGCAGAGTTTTTTGAAGTAGGTTGGGAACAGAGATGTTTTCTCCTCTATCATTGCTATCAACATTTAAAAGGAAGCCTAATTTTCCTATTGGAGGTTCAGAACTGGTTAGTTCAGGGAATTTAGTATTAAGTAATGTTCTACCGTCTCCTTGAGAAACAGTTCTATCGTCACTTAATATTCCAATAGCTTGATCAAGAGAAAAAATAGAACCATCATTTGGAATTGATAATTCCTGTGCTTGGTGACCAAGCCTAATAATTGTTCTTGGACCAGCTCTGAAAATTTGTGTATTTGATGTTACGTTGCTAGTTGAAACCATGTGAATAGATGAGAATCTTAATGTTTCTTAACACTATGTAATTAATTAGTATAAGATAATTTTTTTCTTGAGAAATTAAAAAAAATTTAGATAATTCTAATTAATAGATTAAATCTTTAAAATTTTCACCATAATTAGTAAATCATTATAATTTTTTAATAGTTTATACTCTTTAATGTGTTGAAAGTTATTGTTTATTAAAACTAGACTTTTATATGGATATTTAGGACTAGTTTTAAATAGTAAATAGTTTTTTAATTTATTATGTCATTGATTATTTCAAGTAATTCAGGTGTAAATGCTGGCCAAAGAAAAGTTGGTGCAGATCAACCAGACTTAGTTGTACCTCCTGGGGATATTAAAGTTGAGGTAGTTGCAGTGAATGGTACTTCTGTACCTGGACATTCGCCACATGTAGGAAATACTTTTTTAGCAAGAACAGGCCTTTTTCATGAAGATGCAGATAGAGTTAGTTTTGAAACAGATATTCCAGTAACAGAAAAAAAAGCATCTGAAGCTGCTCAGACAGTAAAAGGTAAAAATAGTACTTATGTGTTATGTGAAGAACTTGGTGGTGGTGGAATGGGGCAGGTATTTCTTTCAGAAGATCAATCTTCAGGAAGAAAAGTTGTTGTAAAAATCCCATTATTAAAAACAGATAAAGTCCTTCAGCGTTTTGAAAATGAGCGCAGATTTTTGGAAGCATTGAATGGACACCCAAATGTAGTGTCTTTTATTGATAGTGGCACTCTTTCAAATCGCTTGCCTTTTTTAGTTGAAGAGTTTGTTGGTGGTGGATCTTTGGAAAGTGCTATTAAGGAAAGGAAAGTTTCAGTAGGACAACTCCTTTTGTCTTATGCACAAATTGCTGGAGCGCTTAATGATGCTCACAAAAAAGGATTTTCTCATAGAGATCTTAAACCAGCTAATATTTTTATAGATAATGGAGATTCTAGCTGGATAAATACAGAGGTTTTAGGTCATAGGCGAGTTAAACTTGGTGATCCTGGGCTTGCTGGTGATGAAAGTAGAAGCATTACTCGTACTGGTGATGGTTTTGGTACAGCAAGATATATGGCACCAGAACAAGCATTAATACCAATAAGTGGAAAAATGTATAAACCTGGAAAAGCTGCTGATATATTTTCTTTGGGTTTACTTATTTTTGAGGCTCTTGCTGGAAAACCACCCCACTTAGTTGTTTCTGGAGAGCAATTTTCTGATAAATTTCAAAATGGTTTAAAAATGTTTGCTTGGAAGCCTACTAAGCTTTCACTTTTTTATCCTGATCAGAAACTAGCTAAAGACTTTGATCGATTGCTTGAAAGGATGTTTTCTTTAAATCCTGAAGATCGAATAAGAAGTGTTAGTTTGTTAGAAGTTCAGGAATTTTTAAATAATGCTGTAAACAAAAAATATCCAGGGACTTTATGGGGTCAGTTTCCTTCTCCTGAAGGGAGAGCTTATAGAAGATTGAAAAATACTCTTGGAAGCGTTAGTTGATTCAAATAGCTTGAATCTTAAAACATAGATTTAATGTTATTACAAAAATTTCAGTATAGTTTTAAATAGGTTTTATTTATAGTTCTAATAATTCCACTAATATAGACTAGAATTAATTAGAAAACAATGTTGAAAGTTTTAGTTACAGATAAATTAAACGAAGCAGGCTTAGCTATTTTAAAGCAAGTTGCAAATGTAGATTACAAACCTGGTATTTCTGCTGAGGATTTAAAAAAAATTATTAAAGATTATAGTGCTCTTCTTGTTAGAAGCCAGACAATAGTAACAAAAGAAATAATACAGGCATGTTCAGGTAGTATGAAAATTATTGGTCGTGCTGGTGTTGGTGTTGACAATATTGATCTTGATGCTGCTACTCAAAAAGGAATAATTGTTGTTAACTCACCTGAAGGAAATACAACGGCTGCAGCCGAACATACTGTAGCTATGATGATGTCGCTTGCCAGACAAATACCTGTAGCAGATACATCTATGAAAAAAAATGAATGGAAGAGATCTAGCTTTATGGGCTTTGAACTTTTTAACAAAACACTTGGAATAGTTGGACTTGGAAAAATAGGTTCAAGAGTTGGAAAAATTGCTCAGGCAATTGGAATGAAAATTGTTACCTACGATCCATTTGTAAGTCAGGAAGTAGTTTCAAAGCTTGGATTTAAACTTGTTTCTATTGATGATATATGGAAAGAGTCAGATGTTATAACTTTTCATGTGCCAAAGACTCCTGAAACAGCAAATCTCTTAAATGCAGTAACTTTAAAAAAATGTAAAAAGGGTGTAAGAATAATTAACTGTGCAAGAGGTGGAATCGTTAATGAAAATGATTTAGCAGAATCAATTAAATCTGGTCATGCAGCAGGTGCTGCTTTTGATGTTTTTGATGAAGAGCCTGTAAAAGACTCTCCCTTGCACAATCTTGGTGATAAGGTGGTTTTAACACCTCATCTTGGAGCAAGTACAGAAGAAGCGCAGTTAAATGTTGCTCTTGATGTTGCAGAGCAAATAAGAGATGTATTAAATGGTGGTTTTGCAAGAAGTGCAGTTAATCTTCCTGCTATGAAACCAGAAACAATTGCAGAAGTAAAACCATATATGACACTTGCATTGAATCTGGGTACTATAGCAGCTCAGTTAATTGATGGAAAGATTCAAGAAGTGCAAATAGAAACAAAGGGACAACTTGCTAAGAAAAATACAGAACCGCTTATTCTTGCTGTGTTAAAAGGTGCTTTATCTAGCAGTATTGAAGGAGTGAATTTTGTTAATGCACCTATAATTGCAAAATCAAGAGGAATAAAAATCACAGAATCCAAATCCGTTGACTCAGGTGATTATGTTGAGGAGTTAAAAGTTTTACTGAAAACAGATAAAGGAACTAAAACCATTGCTGGGACTTTGCTTGCTGATGGTATGCCTGTAATAGTACAGATCGATGAGTATGTAATGAATGCATATCCTGCTAATCATATGCTTCTTACTCACCATCAGGATAAACCTGGTATGGTTGCACAGGTTTCAACAATTCTTTGGAAAGGCAATGTAAACATTAGTTCAATGCATGTTGGAAGAGAAGGCCCTAGAAAAATGTCAGTTATGATTTTGAATTTAGATGATCCAATCCCTCCAGAAATAGTTAGTAAAGTTGCTAAGGTAGAAGGTGTTATGGAAGCACGGTATTTAAAGCTTTTAGCTACTAATGATTAGTAGTTAACAATGGGCTATACGTAATAACTTTCATTGTGTTTTTCGGTTAATGTTAAAATATTTGGGTGTAAATAAAGGTAGGCTAAATGCCTTCTACAAGGATATAAAATGCCAAACGTAAAAGTACTCTTGAATGAAAAAATAGATAAACTTGGTGAAGTTGGAGAGATTGTTTCTGTAAGACCTGGTTATGCAAGAAATTTTTTGTTGCCACAGGGACTTGCTACTTTACCTTCTTTTGGTGAGATAAAACGTATACAAAAGAAAAAAGAGCTTTTGGAAAAACAATATAATGATGAAAAATTAATGTCAGAAGGAATAGCAAAGAAATTAAGTAATATAGGGCAGATTAAAATTTTTGCAAAAGCTGGAGAATCAGGAAAGTTATTTGGTAGGGTTACTGCAAAAGAAATAACAGAAAAAATTAATGCTGAAGCTGGTGTTGAAATTCAAAGAAAGCAAGTACTTTTAAAGAAATCAATTTCTGATTTAGGTGAATATGATATTAAGCTCAAACTCCATAATGAAGTTGAAACTGAAATAAAGATTATTATTAAAGCTGAAGAGTAAATATCTGTAATATAATTGCCTATTGTAAATAGAGGTTTCTAAGCCATGTTTAAATCTGTACCAGTCTTTATTAGGATATTATTCTTTGTTTTTTTAATTAATGTTATTTTTATTATGGCCTATAGTTCTTTTTCTCAAGAATCAAATAGTAAGGCTGATTCTGTTGGTGGGGAAAAGCTATTTAAAGCTAACTGTTCAGGCTGTCATTTAAATGGTACAAACCTAATAAAACCTAATAAACCAATTATAGGTTCTTTAAAAACAAAATCTCAAATTACTTTTGGAGCATTTTTAGAAAATCCACCACCACCAATGCCAAAATTTGCAAACATAACTGCTAAACCAGAAAATTTAAATGCTCTTTACAACTATGTAATTTCTCTTATGGGTAAATAGAGATGTATTTTATAACGTTTGAAGGTATTGATGGGTCGGGAAAAACTACTCAAATAGACCTTTTAAAAAAAGTATTTGCTGGCAGAAAAGACATAATATTTACAGCAAATCCAGGTGAAACTCAATTAGGAAAAGAGCTACGTAAAATATTACTTCATAGACATGACTTGAAGCTTTCGGAGTTAAATGAGCTTTTTTTATTTTTTACCGGTATACAGGATAATTATGAAAAAGTAATTCTGCCAGCAATATCACAAAAAAAAAATGTATTTTGTGATAGATATTATGATTCGACCATTGCTTATCAGGGATTTGGCAGAAGATTAGACATGAATAAAATCATCAAGCTCATTGAACTGTCAATATTGCCTGAGCCCAATTTGACAATTTTATTTAGAATTGACTTTGATATCTTCTTGCAAAGAGTTGAAAAGAAAGGTTCAAAAGATAAGATTGAAAGTTCAAAGAGTAATTTTTATAAAAATGTAATTCTCGGTTATGATGAGTTGGCAAAAATACATAAAAATAGGTATGTTGTCCTGGATGGTCTAAAACCCATTGAATCATTACATAAAGAGGTAATTCAGGTACTTAAGGATAGGCTTAACATTTGCTAGAATCTAAAGACTAGAGTTATAGAACAATACTTTCTCTAGTAGTGCCGAAGTAGCTCAGTGGTAGAGCAACGGTTTTGTAAACCGTAGGTCGTCAGTTCAAATCTGATCTTCGGCTGATTCTTATGGGCGGCTGCCCGAGTGGCCAAAGGGGGCAGACTGTAAATCTGCTGGCGCAAGCCTTCGCTGGTTCGACCCCAGCGCCGCCCAATTAAATTATTTGCCCCTCTAGCTCAGTTGGTAGAGCACGTCCTTGGTAAGGACGAGGTCGACGGTTCAATCCCGTTGGGGGGCTTTTTTAAGTAAGAATTAAAAGCTTTGTGATTTTCACTGGTGTCGTTGTTATTATAAGGTTCTTTTCATTTGAAAGTCTTATAAGTAGAATATGTAACTAACCACCAGAAAATGGTTCAGTTGGTTTGTCTCGAAAAATCAACTTTCCCTGTAATCTTTCTAGGTTTATTTTTGCTCTTTCTCTACCTTCAAAAGTTCTATAAAGATCAGGTTTTCTATATGCATCGCAGTTCTTACAAGTATTGTTTAATTTACTGGTGCCAAATTCTTTCCGGAGTTCAAGCATTTTGTGGCTTCTCCATATCTCAAGAAGTGTTGAGTCCATGATGTTGCCTATTCCAAGATCATTTGTGGCATCCATGGCGGTACTACAACTGCAAGCCATTACTATTCCATCAGGCAAAACAATTGGACCATTAAATAGATTTACACAGGGGAGTGAATGTTTTATTAATTTTCTAAGTTTCATATTTGGTGATAGCATTTCTTTTGTAATTCTTCCACCAGAGTCTGAATATGACCATGTGAAATCAATAATAGGATTGTATTTTAATATTGGTTGAAAATCTTTATCTTGAAGCACTTCTTTTAAGGGACGATCACTTCTCAGTGCTATTGTTATTAGGATAGGTTCTTTCTTTTTTGAGTTTAATTCAACTATCTTTTCTACATTAGTCTTCATTCTTTTATAAGCGTTTGAGCGATAGACTCTGGTATACATTTCTTCGTCAAACCCAGCAGTGCTAATGTCAATTTCTGTAAGTCCAGAGTTCAATATTTCTTCAATGCCATGCTTATCTAGAAGTATGCCATTTGTTACAATCTTAATTCGATCTATGCATTTTATAGAGCGAAGATATCTAACTCTTTCTAAAAACTTTGGATCTATTAATGCATCCCCAACAATTGGGGTTAGCATTACTGATCCGCCACCAATATCTGTATAATCTTTAACAGCTTTATAGAAGACTTTGTCAGACATAAATTCTGTTTCTCTTTCTTGAAATTGATAAGGACAAAAAATGCACTTTGCATTGCATAAATTTGTAAGTTCTAAATGTAACTCAAATGGCCTTTTAACCATTGCTTCAAGTGTTTTATCAAGTGGATAAAAAATTCCTAACAAGCTATCAAACTTATTTCTTAAAATCCTATAAACTTTATATAAATAAACTTTATTCATAGCTAATTACCTAAAATAACTTACCCAATATAAATTAGGAACTAATCTTAATAAAACTTCTGCTCTTCCCAAAGCTTGTAAAATACTCCTTTCTTATCTAATAGTTCTTTAAGTGTTCCTTCTTCTTTTATTTGACCATCTTCAATAGTTACAATCTTATCAGCATGTTGTATGGTAGAAAGCCTGTGCGCAATTACTATTGCAGTTCTGCCACTAGTAACCTTGTCTATGGCTTCTTGAATAAGTTTTTCTGTTTTGCTGTCCAGAGAGCTTGTTGCTTCATCTAGAATAATTATATCTGCTTGTTTTAATATAGCTCTTGCAATAGATAACCTTTGTTTCTCTCCACCTGATAGTTTTATTCCTTTATCTCCGATTTCTGTATCAGTGCCATTTGGTAACTTTTCTACTAGACTATCAAGTTTGGCAGAATAAATAGCATCTTTAATTTCATGGTCTTCAATTTTACAATTTAAACCATAAATAAGATTTTCTTTTATTGATGCGTTTAAAAGTTGTGTGTCCTGACTGACAAGAGCCATTTTAGAATATAAGGATTGAAGACTAAATTCTCTTACATCTGTTTCATCAAAAAATACAGTTTTTGGTTCACAGTCATAAAGCCGCATAATGAGGTTAATAATGGTTGACTTGCCTGCTCCGCTTGGTCCAACCAGTGCTGTTAATTTCCCTTTTTCAATTGATAAATTTATTGCTTTCAAAGACTGAACCCCATTTGGATATGAGAATTTTAAATTTACAAATCTAATAGATTTTTGTAATCCATGAAATTCTTTACTGCCTTCTTTTACATGATATTTGTTATCTTTATCTAACAACACAGAAACTATTTCAGCAATTTGTCCTGAAATTGAAGAAATAACTGCATTAAATCTAGCTACAGCACCAATAGATGAAAAAGATCTTTTTAAAATAACAAAAAAGACCATAAACCCTGCAAGTTCACCCGTTTTATCTCTTATAACTAAAAATGCAATAACTGTAACAAGAATTAATACCAAAACAAGAAGCATAATTTCCTGAGCAGGTCCAATAATCAGATATTTTTTGTCTATGCTGAATTGAGATGATTGTATCTGATCACTTGCTTTATTAAAATATTTTTTTTCTTCATTCTCATTTGCATAAGTTTTTACAAGTGGTATGCATGTAAGTGAGTTAGTAATAGATTTCACTAGTTCAGAAAATGAGTTTACATAAGCTGAAGAAGATTGTTTTATTTTTTCTGAGAGTAAGTGAAATGAGAAGTTAACCAGAGGAAATGAAAAAATTACAAAAATTGTTAATTTCCATGAAACTAGAAGCATAACAATCAGGTAAACAATAAGACAAAAAATGAAATAAATTATACTGTTTAATTCTCTAAATTCCTGTGATATTTGAATAGTATAACCAGTTAATATTTGCTGAAGCCTACCAATGTTGTTTTCATCAAAAAATAACTTTCCAAAACTTAAATACTTTTCATAAATGTACTTTCTTAGCCTATTTGAAAAATTTAATGAATAGAAAGACATTCCGCAAGATGAAATATATTGAAGTGTGTTTTTTAAGACCATAATTATAAAAACTGAAATTATTAATAATGCAAAAATATTTGTGTCACTTTTGCTAAGAATATTTGGCAGTGTAGATATGATTTTTTTTAGATATGAAATTTTATTTATTGAAGTTGTATTGCCTTCTATTATGCTTTGAATGGTAGGTATTAAGAGTCCAAAACCTACTCCTTCTAAAAGTGCAGCAATCAAGGCAAGAGTCGTTGGAATAATAAGAACAAAAGGATTAAAATTAACTAAATTAGCTAATTTAATCAGATCTTTTAAAGTGTGTTTATTTGTGCTATTTGTGGAAATGTTTTCCATAGCATAATACTACCTCAGGTAGAAAAAATATTTGTTGATTTTTATAGAAACTTATAATTGTATTCTTTGTGGATTTTTAAATTGTTTTAAAGTCTTAGAGTATAATTATTTAAAGGTTATTGAAAAAGAGCTAATTAAGATATTTTTCTTGTCTCATGTCGTTAATGTAAAATGATATCGACTGAATTTATACATAAATATTATCCTCCTGAGCATTATGATGGAACTCAGAAATTCTATGATTGGATAAGAGCTGGTATTAATAAAGATTTTACTGCTCTAAATGTTGGTGCAGGTTTGACATCAGAACGAAAACTTAAATCTTTAAAAGGCGAGGTTAGGCAAGTTTATGGAGTTGATATTGATGAAGATGTTTTGTCAAATAAAGACTTGGATTTTTCAATTCACTTGAAAAGTGATTTACTTCCGTTTGAGGACAATTTTTTTGATATAGCTTGGTCTGATTATGTCCTTGAACATGTTAAGGAACCTGAACTATTCTTTAAGGAAATTTATAGAGTATTAAAGCCAAATTCAAAATTTTATTTTAGAACTCCAAATATAAACCATTATGTGTCAATCATTTCTAGACTTACACCACATTGGTTTCATTTGTTTATAGCAAATAAATTTATGAGTAATTTAGAAGAATTACATAAGTCACATGTAACATATTATAGAGCTAATAGTAAAAGCAGTTTGATAAAATATGCAAAATCAATTGGTTTTAATAAAATAAAATTTATTTTGTTTGAGTCGGAGCCAAGTTATTTGCTTTTTAGTAAACCATCATTTTATTTAGGGCTAGCTTATGAAAGAGTTGTTAATAAATTTAAATGTCTTGAAAGTCTAAGAGCAAATATTTTTGGTTGCTTAACAAAATAGATTCTGAGTAGAAATTATCTATGCACTTTTACGTAATTGTCTAACGGCTATTTTTTTATTATTTTTTACTTCTACTTCAATTTCCAGCTCTATTTCCTGAGGTGTTGTAAGAGCATTAACTTTTGGAGTCAGTTCATTATATTCTTTTGTATCATTGTGTTTTGCAACACTTTCTAAATATTCTAAAAACTCTACTGGTTCTGACATATCATTTTCTAAAACCATTATCCTATTTCTGGGAGAGCCATAACCACAGTAAGCTGCTTCTCCACCAAAGGTCACTTTTATAGTAAAGCTGAATTTTTGTCCATTTAATTTTTCAATTCCTACTTTTGCTGCATTGTCAAGCTTATTTTCAGCCATAGTTCTTGCTTCTTCTACTGAGATATCAGCAGCATCGACACCTAAAATATAAGCAAGCTCTCTTGCTGTAATTATTGGATCACTATTGAACATGGCATTAAATCTGAGCCTGTCGAATAATATATTAAATGTTTCTTTTGCTCCATCCCAGCTATATGCAAGTTTTAGTTTGCCCTTTTCATCTTTATATAATTTTATTGTTTGTGCATAATCTTGCATTTTTTCTATTGACCATTCAGGAAATCTTACATGATCAGCAGTATTAAAATCTCCGCCTCTAGATCTTACATATTCAGTGAAATCAGCAGTTTTTAATAATTTTGACAATGGGTTTTTATGACCAATGATTTCTTGAATTTTTTCAAGCATTTTATTTGCAAATGCTTCTCCATGTTTTTCTGTATAATAATGCTGTAGTTTTTTTGCAATTTTTAAATGTCTGCCTTTTAATATATCCATTGTTAACTCATCATTGTTATGCCCTTTAATAGCTTTTTCAGCAAGGTGGCTTCTTCCAATGTGTCCTATATCATGCAATAAGCAAGCTACTTTAAAAGCTTCCTCATTCTCTGTAAGGAATTTTTTTGTTTCAGGATCAGTAGTATTTTTAAGCAAGGCATCAAACATGATAATTCCAATTGCAGCAACACGCTTGCTGTGTGTATGCCTTTGCAACTGCGCGCGAGTTGGTGCTAGAGGACTTGGTAAACCAGCTTGAGATTTATTTTTAAGCTCTTCAAATTCAGGATCATGTATTATTAAATTGAATATTTCTTTATATGTATCATTTTCAAGTATTGGGTCAAATTTATTGCTGTCATGAAGTCGTGGTCTATGTGCTTGTGTGAGTTTGAAAATTGAATCTTTAGCTTCTTGAGGATCTAGAAATATTTTTACAAATTGTTTTACTTTTGGTCCAAATAAATCTGTTTTAAAGAATTTTAATGCTGACTGAGCTGTAAATCCTAAAAATGCAAATGCTGCACCGCACGCTCTGGTTGCCATTGCAATGTTATATAACACTCCACTTTGATCAATGCCTGCTCCTTTAAGTCCAAGTAAAAAATTGTTAAATCCTAATACTGGTGCAGCAATTTGTTTACAGTAGCCTTCTGCTTTCATTGAATAAGTCTCTGCAAGCTTTCTTCCTCCAAACTCATCTGATCTTTTATTTACCATTTGTCCATCGCGATAAAGTGCAATTAAATTTACAAGTGAAAATAAACTGTAAGGTATATAAGCAAAAGATTTTACTGAATCAGCCAATTTATTTTTAAATAAACTTGCAACGGTTAATATTCCACCTGCTCCTATTAATCCACCACCGGCAGTAGAGAAAAGAGAATATGGTTCATCAGTGCTAAATCTATTCCAACCATCCTGTGACTTGAATCTTTTAACAAAACTTTGAATAGCTTGTTCAACAGGCATTAAGG
>Ga0209515_10001454_pt1 | contig 39653 bp, 47 predicted proteins | sample Subgroupgradi54m_FD_187454 | JGI IMG/M metagenome (GOLD analysis project Ga0209515, IMG submission 187454) | Subsurface groundwater microbial communities from S. Glens Falls, New York, USA - GMW60B uncontaminated upgradient, 5.4 m (SPAdes)... ... | reverse complement strand
CTGTTTTAATGCCGGTGCGTTTCTGACACAATTCGGCGATTTCATTCAGTTTCGCTAAAGGAACTTCTTTAATTCCGCCGTCTGCGGGCGGACGGTCAACCGTATACACTTGAACCGAAGACGGTTTTGCAAACCGAACCGCTTCAATCCACGAACCAATTTGCTTTTCGCTCGTGTTGTCGTAACTTCCGCAAATGAACATGCTCTGTATTGTCACATCCTTTAAATCCTGAAGTGCTTCCAAAGTTCTCCTTAAATTGAATTCGCCGACCGGTCGGCCAATTTGCTTAATCGTCTCAGAATCTCCGGCGTCTAATTTCATACAGCGCTCATCCAGCATTTCAAGCGCTTGCTTAATTTCTGGGCGATGCGCCTGTGAGGCATCTGACAGAATGCCGACTCGAACACCGGGAAAATATTGATCGCGAAGGTTTAAAATTCCGCGCGTTAAATTAAAAAAATCCGGATAAAGCGTTGGCTCTCCGTTTCCGGCAATCGTCACCACATGAATGGGAATCCCGTCCTGTTTGAATTTAATAAATGAGGTTTCGATTTCCTTGAGCAGAACTCCGAGCGGTTTTAATTTCTCTTCGGTCTTTGCAATGCCATTGCCAGGCCGCGGCGTCCAGCCATATTGGCAGTAAACACAGTCGAAATCACAAAATTTATAAGTGACCGGAAGCGGATTGATTCCCAAAGAATTGCCAAAACGGCGGGAATGAATCGGTCCATACACCGCTCCTTCCTGGAGCGGATATCCGTTACTTCCTAAAACCGGGAGGGAAATTTCCATTAAGCTTTCCATACGACGGAGAAGATTCAGACCGGATTATAAAATGGAATCGACCGCGCTCTTCAGCTTATCTTCCGGTTGATAGCCGACGATTTGTTTCGCCAATTGACCGTTCTTAAATAGAATAATGGTCGGAATACCTTGAATGCCGTAATGCTGAGGAGTTTCGGAGTTATCATCTACATTTAATTTACCAACTTTTAATTTTCCGGAATAATTCTGGGCAATCCGCTCCACAATAGGCCCAAGCATCTTGCAGGGACCGCACCATTCGGCCCAAAAATCAACCAAAACGGGAATTGTTGAATCCAAAACTTCGGTTTTAAAATTTTGATCGGTAAATGTATTTGCAGCCATGGCTTAGCTTCCTTTCACACTTTGTCATTCCCGCACGTTTTAAGCGGGAATCTAGAATCTGGATCCCCGACAAAAGCATTCGGGGATGACACGGATTTGAAGATATAGGGAAGATAATATACAATAGGCTTTATTATTTGTCTACCCTCCTTAACGTTACAAAGGCACCGAATATGTTTGAAAAATTCACGATTCGAGTAGAAGCAAGGTTTGAAGCCGCCCATAATCTACGCCTATACAAAGGTGCTCCAGAGCCGCTTCACGGCCACTCCTGGAAAGTGGAAGCCAAGTTTAAATGCAAGTCCCTGGACCATGAGGATATTGGAATCGATTATGTGCATGTCGAGAAAGCAATCCGACAGCTTGCTTCCCGGTTTGACCATCGTTACATTAATGAAATCCCGCCGTTTGACAAAATAAATCCCACCTCTGAGAACATCGCAAAATGGTTTTTTGATGAACTGAATCGGCCTGAGGTTCGGGAAAAATCCGAACTTAAAGAAGTGGTGGTTTGGGAAGGGCCTGAGGCTTACGTCGCTTATTCAAAGTAGGGGCGGGTTTTAAACCCACCCCTACAATGATTTTCTTTTCTCAGATAATTCTTTAGCATGTTCACGCCGGATTTGACCTTCGCGAAATCTTCTCTTTTCAATATCGCTCTCGCAAACAAGCCGAGGAACCGGAGTTGGTTTTCCAAATTGATCCAGCGCGACCATCGTAAAATAACAAGAGTTCGTATGACGCTTCTCACCCGTTTCTAAATTTTCAGCTTCAATTCGAATGCCTACTTCCATAGAAGTTCTTCCGACATAGTTAACCGATGCTTTAAAAGTTACCAGTTGTCCGATTTTAACCGGTTCTCTAAAATCAACTTGATCAACGGAAGCCGTTACACACCGTGGGCCCGCATGCCGGGAGGCGCAGACATACGCAGCACCATCCGCAATGGAAAGAATAGCGCCGCCATAAACGGTGCCGGCAATATTCGCATGCTGCGGCATCATTAATTGACTCATCTCTGTTCTAGAATCACTGACTTTTTTTGAGGCGCACGTATTCATTCTAACGATTCCTTATAAGCTTCCGCCCGGTATTTTGGCGGAGGCTCATTTCTGTCCGAGATTCAGATACTTTCTTTTCCTTGAGCGCCACGTTCGGTTTCCTTAATTTCAGATGAATCTGTTTTTGGTTGTGGTCCTGAACTTCGAAAACGGTTTCTATTTTGCCGGCCTCGGTTAAAACGAGGGCTTCGATCGCTGCGGGAAACCGGTTTATGTTCAGATGAAGATTCGCCGGAGGTGATCTTTTTAAGCAACAAGATTTCCTGATTATTTAAAGGTCTGAATTGGCCCGGAGTTAATCCTTTCAAATTAAGAGGCCCGTAGAATTTCCGGTGTAAGTAAATCACGGTGATTCCGACGGATTTAAACATCAAGCGAATCTGCCGCTTGTGTCCTTCGTGGAGCTCAATTTCCACCTTGCTTTTGCTGTCTCGCGTGTTTAAGACCTTAATTTGACACGGAGCAGTTTGAAATTCTTCTCCTTCATCTTTAATCAAAACGCCTGTTTTTAATTGTTCGACCTGTTCGTTTGAAATTTCCTTGTCAATCAATGCTTCGTAGATTTTGGTAACGCCGAAACTGGGATGCATGAGTTTGTTGGCCAGATCACCGTCATTGGTAATCAAAAGCAGGCCGGTGGTATCTTGATCGAGTCTGCCGACCGGGTAAAGCCGTTCTTTAACGTGTTTAAAAAAATCCAAAACGGTTTTGCGTCCGTGTGTATCCTGAGCAGTTGTGATAACCCCTCGCGGCTTGTTAAAAATAAAATAAAGTTTGTTGGATGAAAGCGTGACCGGCTGTCCTTCATAGGTCACTTCATCTTTGCCGGGATAAATCGGATAAGACGGAATGCGGACTACATCGCCGTTGACCTTTACTTTCCCGGCTTCTAATTCGGCAATGACATTTCTGCGGCTTGCCACTCCGGACTGAGCTAAAAAACTTTGAAGTCTCATAGGTGATTAAGAACCTGCACGGTAAATGATAACATTCGCTTTCTCAAGCGTAATCAGTCCTTCCCGGACCATACGATCTAGATGAGGAAGAAAAGCATTAATTTTTTCTTCGCTGTCTACAATTTCGATAATAATAGGAAGATCTTCCGAAAGACGAAGGAGTTTGGCAGTATGCATCCGGCTTTTGGCGCCGAATCCCATAAATCCTTTCAAGGCGGTTGCGCCGGCCATTCCTTCTTTTCGAGCCAAATAAACAATCGCCTGGTAAAGAGGTTCACCCTCCCATTTATCTTGTTCACCGATAAAAATTCTTAATAATTTCCCTTCGGCAGGAATTTTCATGATTTCACCCTTATATTATTTCGGCCAAAAAAACACCGAATCGAAAACATAAATAACCCAGCAAAACGCTGGCTGAAATGTTGATCAAGGCCCGAAAATTTTCGCCGTCTTTTACCAGATTGGCAGTTTCTAACATAAAAGTCGAAAACGTTGTAAAAGCGCCGCAAAAACCAACCATGAGAAGCATGCGGGTATTCAGGCTTAGAACAAAGCGTTCTTCAGAAAGAACGGAAAAAAAACCGATGAGTAAACATCCGATCAGATTAACAACTAGGGTTCCGTACGGAAAATTCGTCCCCCCAATTTGGTAGATTAATCCCGACAATACATATCGGGTAATGGTTCCTACAATTCCGCCTGCTATGAGATTAAACCATTTGGTCATCATGAATAGAATATCAAGAGCCGACGGGATTGAGAAGGAATTTTAGACCTAATTCACACTGTGATTGACTTTGCCGGTTCTTGAACTCCGCCAGCGTGCATGCATCCAAAGCCAGTCCCCCGGCCGTTTTCTGACAACTTTCTCAATTGAGTTCACGTATTGTTTCGTATTTTCAATTAAATCAGCTTTGTAATCGCCGGTTTGAATGACGGAAAAGGGCTCGCCCAGCTCAACCACAGTGGGCTTTCCAAGTTTCCGGAACGAAAATACCGGAATAACCGGCACTCCTTTTTTTACCGCCATTACGGCCGGAAGCGAAGTGGTCCATGCTTCCCGTCCAAAATAGGGAACCGGAACGCTGCCGTAACGCTCATGCTGGTCCGCTAAAACGCAAACGATTTCGTTTTGATCCAAATATTTCATAATTTCGCGTGCCGCGCCTTTTTTATTAATCGTTTGGAGCCCGGTTGCTCCACGCAAATTTTCAGTGACGTATCGATATAAAAATGGATTTCCGAAAACGCGGGCGATGGCATTAATTTTGACTCCCTTTTCCCGCAAGAGCTTGCCGGCCGCCACACCCATCCACTCCCAATTGCCGAAATGAGACACAATTAAAATGAGACCTTTTTTCAACTTGAGTGCCTTGAAAATGGACTCTTCATTTTTAATGACGATATATTTTTTAAGGTTCTTGACAATTTTGGGAATCCGTATGAATTCAATCGCAAAGTAGCCCAAATTTTCAAACGATCGGACAGCAATTTTTTCGATCTCGATTTGACTTTTTTCTTCGCCAAAGACGTACGTCAAATTCTCAAGCGCGACCCGCCGGTAACGACCCAGAAAACGGTAAAGCACACGGCCTCCGATCTGTCCCAATTTAAGCGCCCATGAAAACGGAATTAAATTAAGAACGAAGCAAAAAAAACGGAATAACCCATACTGAATCAGTTGAACGGTTCTCATTCGAATTTTTTTAAGCTGCATCCCACCACCTGAGTCGATCTGCTGGAAGCAGATCGTCCTTCAAGATTAAACGGCCCCTATTGATTTTTTTTATATCAGCCTTCGGCTGATAGTCAGATGGTGGGAACATGAGCCGGCTCTTGTTGCGTCATGCAGTGGATCGCTCCTTGTCCGTAAATTAAGGGGACTGCTGGAATACCGATCACGTTTCGGCCCGGGAACAAATCCTTTAGAATACCAAGCACTTGGGTATCATTTGGATCGCTAAAAATAGGAGTTAAGACACATTTGTTTCCAATATAAAAATTCGTATAACTTGCCGGCAAAACAAATTTCCCGGCTTTAATTTTACGTGGCACCGGAAGTTCGATCAGCCGGAAGGGTTTTCCGTTTTGATCCGTCTCGTTTTTAAGTCTCCATCGATTTTCCATCAGAATTTTATGATTATAACTTTGGCCGTCCTGATCCGTATTGATTACGATTGTGTCCGCCGCCACAAAGCGGGCGATTTCATCAATATGGCCGTCCGTATCATCTCCTTCAAGTCCTTTTCCAAGCCAAATCATTTTCTTCACGCCCAAAAAATCTTTCAGATACTGTTCGATTTGTTTTTGTTCCAGATGCGGATTCCGGTTTGGGTTCAACAGGCATTCCTCCGTTGTCATTAAAATCCCTCCACCGTTCAGATCAACGGAACCCCCTTCTAAAATAACATCGGCTTCAAACCGTTTCACATTTAAAATTTCAGCCAGCTTGGATGGAACAAGATTGTCTTTCTGACACGGATACTTGCCGCCCCAGGCATTGAAGATCCATTCGACAAGCGACAGATTGCGGTCGGCTTGAGTCAAGAAGATGGGCCCGTAATCACGGATCCAAATGCTATCGGTTTCGATCCTATAAAAATCAATATTTTTTGTAATGCCGCGTTCTTTTAATTTTTTGAAAACGTAATCTTCGCTTTGAACGTTGTCAACCAGGATGCGCACTTTTTCATCCAAATGAAGCGGTTCGATCATTTCAACATAAGCCGCTTCAACTTCTTCCAATTGCGTCGGCCACGTTTCAAGATCGTGCGGCCAGGCCAGCCAGGTTGCCTCATGAGGTTCCCATTCGGCAGGCATTCTAAAACCAAGCTCGGATGGTTTTTGACCAGAATTAATTTTTGTATGCATCGGTTCTTCGTTCTTTCAGAAACGGCCAATCTCTTCTAACTTTGGAAATTTGGTTTAAATCGCAAGCCCTGATTAAAATCTCTTCTTTATGCTCACTCGCCTGGCCCAGCAGTTCTCCGAACGGGCCGGAAATAAAGGAGCTGCCCCAAAATGTAAGTTTGCCTTCCCGGCCGATTCGGTTGACCGAAGCGACAAAAACGCCATTGGAAATCGCATGAGAACGCTGGATTATTTCCCACGCGGTTTTTTCTTTCAAGCGTTCTTTCGGTTTTTGACGCCGATGCCAGCCGATAGCCGTCGGGTAAAAAATAATTTGTGCGCCGGACAATGCCAGTGTGAGCGCGGCTTCCGGAAACCACTGGTCCCAGCAAATTAAAGCGCCGATTTTTCCATAAGCCGTTTGAAAAACTTCAAAACCGAGATTGCCTTTGTCAAAATAATACGGTTCGTAAAATCCGGGATCGTTTGGCAAATGCATTTTCCGGTACTGACCCACGATCTTGCCGTCGGCATTAATGACAATCAATGAATTGTAATATCGGCCTTTGCCGGATTGTTCAAAGAGAGGAACGATCAAAACAGCTTTTAATTCGCAGGCTAAATCACTAAATAGCCTGCTGGTTGAACCGGGTATCTTTTCGGCCCATTCGAAAGGCCGCTGACTTTTGTGCTGCGGAAAGTAGTCAGATTTAAAAAGTTCCGGAAGGCAAATAATTTCAGCGCCTTGTTTTCTCGCTTTTTGGACCAAACGGACGGCCCTTAACAAATTATGTGCCGGCCAATGTTCGGCTTGAAATTGAATCAGACCGATTGTAACTTTATTTTTAGGCATAAAAATTAAACCCGCACCTTGAATGGATGCGGGTTTTCAACTTACAATTGCGTTTCCTCTACGATTGTGTTTTGGAAGAATTGGATTTATCTCCAACTTTTTCAGTAAGCGTATCCGTCGTGCTTTTTAAAAAACGTGCGGCGTTTTTAAATAAACCAGTTGCTTTTCCTTTGACTTCCTCAGTGATTTGGTTGACTTCTTGCGGTATCGGGACCGTGGCGGGAATTTTGCTTGTCGCTTCTTCAACAAATTTTCTTCCTTCTCCAAGGACCTGAGTTCCCATAACACGAGCCAGTTCTGTGCTCTGAACCAAAACTTCCTGTCCCCTTAAAAGCGAGGGGCCGAACTGTTGCTTGAGAAGATCGGCCGGAACTCCCAACGTTGCAAATGACGCATTGTAAAAAATCTTCATTAAAATAATGCGGATGATATCTCCGAGATTCGTGACACCTCTAAAAACTTCTTGATCGATTTTGAGATCGACTGTCTTATGAACCGGAATGGGTAAAGATCGATCTGTGTATTTTACGTTTCGAATCGTTAAAACCAATTGATCTATTAAAAATCTGCGTTTGACGGCCGGCGCTGACACTTCAGGTTGAGCGGCGGTTGCATGATTGTCTTTTTCAACTGTTTTAAGATAGCCTAAATTAGTAACCCCCTGTTCATTGCGAATAATTGAGAACTCTTCTAAACTTAATCGGATGATTCGAAAATGAAGTTTTCCACCGGCAAAAAATTGAGAAAAATCAAAATCAACGAAAAGTTCAGGAATTAAAGCAAGAACTCCATCTGAAAATCCATCCGGATTTTTAATTTTGATTCCATAAATCCAAAATTCAGAATTGGGTAGACTAACATATGCCTTTTGAACCGTTACCGGTAAATCAGTAACCTGATGAATCGCAGCAGCGATGGCCCGGCCCAGCCACAAATTGGAAGTAACAACGGCAACGCCAAGAGTAAGAATGATGATTAAAAAAAGAAACAGGATGATTTTGAACACGATTTTCATAGACGATTTAATTCTCCGATTTCTCCTAGAATAACCTCAGATTTTGAAACAATCAAGATCTTTGAAATGGCTAAAACAAAAACGCTGTCTCAAAATGAGACAGCGTTTTTGTTTTTACCGCTTATTCCTTAATTCGATTACGCAGAAGCTGAAGATTTATGGAACATATCCATTGCACAGGCAGGATCTGGAAGTGGAATCTCCGCTTGAGGAATTAAAAAGGTAGCAACCTCAAGAATTCCGGAACCCGTGCGGCCGAAAGCATGAACAACTCCACGGCCCACCCCTTCCCAAGCATTTTCATTAATCGCCGGTTGCCTGAAAAGCTCAAACCAACCAAAAGCTGTATTTGTAAGCCCGCGGCCTAATTTTCCAAATGCACTTTCGGCATACTTGTCAGACTGAGCTTTTTGGCAAAACGGACACATCGCAAAGCTCATTGGCGAACAAGCAATCATCATGATTAATAACAAAACCATTGCCTTTTTCATTACAAGCCTCCCATTTAAAGTTGGACTACATCTTGCTACTTGTTTGAGCTGGCCGATGAACTACTTTCTGCATTGACCAAATCTGTCGGACACGGCGGATTTGGCTGTGGAATATTAGCGCCCGGAACAATTGCGGTTGCAGCTTCTAAGGCACCCGCTACAGCGCGCACGCCGGTCTGGAGGACTCCGCGTCCCACACCTTCCCATTTATTTTGATTGACCATCGGCTGGCGAAACAATTCTACCCATGATAAAAGGACGTTTCCCGTTCCCCGAACCAGTTTTCCTCCCGTAGCTTTGAGGTATTGATCGGACTTAACGTCCTCGCAAAAATTGGCAAATGCCAAGGGCATAACAGCCAACGACAAAACGATTGCCAAAACCGTTATTTTTCGCATTGGATTCCTCCCTTTTAAATATAAAATCTGTTGTATGTTTAATCGGATAAGATGGAAAAAGCTTTAGAAAGGAATTATATCCCTGGGGAAGGGCCAGGGGTAACAGTGAACTCAACTTCATCCATAAGGACCAAATCCTCCATAGCTCCTTCATCTCCCAACAAATCATTAGTTTCATTTGGATACGCTTCACTAAAGGCCTCCAAAACTACCATTGCTTCTTCCAAAGAGAGGTTGGGAGTTGAAACGGGCTTGATGACCTGTTTGGATATTTTAGAAACCATTGAAATTTGCGCTTTTTCTTTCGGTTGATTCTGAACCACCCAATAAATCAATCCGGAAAGCGCCGCAATAAAGACAAGAGCAATTCCGACCGGGGCAAAATGAAAATGAGTTTGATTCTGTTTGAAATCAATCTTGGAACGGACTTTGGAAAGGTAATCCGTCATTTCTTCTCGCTTAGGTTCTTTTAACTTTACTTCATGAAAAAGCTGCTTCATCTGAGGATCCAATTGATCTTCTTTCATCGTCATCACCTTCCTTCCGTTTGCACCAAGGGTAAGGAATTTTGAATTTTTACCTCTGGTTTCTGAACCAAAAAAGACTTCATTTTTTCAAGGCCGTGAGACAAATGAGCCTTGACGGTACCCACCGCCAAATTCAAGCTCTCGGCCACTTCAGCCAATGACAAATCATTTAAGTATCTTAAAATAAAAACTTCTTTCTCCCGTTCGGGAAGTTTCCGGATCGCTGCTTCCAATTTTTCTTTCTCTTCCCGGGCTTCCAATTCTTCCTTCGCGGATCTTCCGGAGGAAGGAATGAGTTCTAAAATGGATTGTGATTCTTCGCCCTGATCTGTTTCGTGCTGAAATTTAAAAAGACCTCTGGATCTTTCTTTTCGAAGCATATCTTTGGCTTCATTAATGACAATCCGAAAAAGCCAGGTCTTGAACCGAGCGCGTTCTTTAAAATTTTTAAGGCCAAAGTATGCTTTCACAAACGCATTCTGAGAAGCATCTTTGGCAAGTTCTTGATTTCGCAGAATGCTATGTGCCAAAGCAACTGCCTTATATTGATACCTGAGAACCAGCGCGTCAAAGGCTTCGGGGCTTCCTTCGCGCGCCCTCTTAACTAACAAGTCATCCGGCTGCTGGATATCCTGCATCAGCGGCCTCTTCGATGAGCAACCCTTTTCGCAGCAAATCTTGATTCCGGATGATTCTGCCAATTGGTTTGTCGATCACGAACATTTTCTCTCTGGTCATAAACATTCTCACGACGGTCGCGGACATCTTCGCGGCGATCTCTCACATCTTCAAGCCTGTCTTTTCTATCTTCCAGGCGATCTTGTCTTCCACCGTCATGCCGGGCATCCCAACGATCTTCTCTCCGGTCCAAAACATCTTCTTTGCGGTCGCGGACATCTTCGCGATGGTCACGGACATCTTCCCTCAAATCCTGGATATCTTCACGTTTGTCATGCTTGGCATACTGCATTCTTTCTCTAAAGTGAGGGTAATTTTTAACGAATGTTTCGGATCTCTCGGGATAATTCTTTTTAAAACGTTCCCATTGATTCTGCCGCTTTTTCTGAAATTCTGCATATTGTTCCGGTTTATGCGCTTTAAAATATTCCGCGCGCTCCTCGAGATGTTCCCGGCGGTTGTTAAAAAATTCCTGAAATTGCTCCGGATTTTCTTCGCGCATTTTCAACATTCGTTCCTTCATACGCCCGCGTCTTTTCTGGGCCAGCTCCTGAAACTTCTCCGGATTTTCTTCGCGCAAATTTTGGAGTTGTTCTCGCGCTTTTGCCCTGTACTTGGTCAGTTCTTCGTGAAATGCTTCCGGATCTTTTTCCCGAAGTTCCGAAAGTTCGGCGATTTTGTCTTTTGCCGATTCAGGCAACTGAGACGCTTCTTCAGCCGTACCATAAGGGGCAAAGCCGATCAACAAACCCATAATCACTACAATCGCTTTCATATTCGTTTCCATCACTTTTTCCTCCTTAAGCGGAATTAACGCATTCCGACCATTAGACGCATCCGCTCCGAGGAAGGTTTAGTCCTGATTCCGATTCTCTATTTCCTGAATGGCCCACTGAATATGGTTTTTTACCATCGAGGGTACTTCTGACATTGCCCGGCGCAGGTCGGGTAGAACTGACTTATCCGCTTTATTTCCGAGGACAATCGCTGCATTCCGAAGAAGCTGTTTGCGGTTTGCACGGGAAATAGCGGCATCCTGAAATTGACGCTCATGTTGACGATTACTCTTTGAATTAAATAATTCCAAAAGATTCAATTTTGGCCCAAACCCTTTTTCACTCGTCAGTTCCCTCCAGGTGGTTTCTTTTTGTTTGGCCGCATAAGGACATACATTCAGACATTCGTCACAGCCAAAAATCCGATCGTCGATTTTAGACCGGAATTCTTCCGGAATTTCTGTTTTATGTTCAATCGTTAGATAAGCAATGCATTTTCGGGCATCAATCCTGCCGGATTCTTCAATCGCTTCGGTCGGACATTCATCGATACAAAGACGACAGGTGCCGCAGCTTCCACTATAGGGCTGGTCTGGCTCCAATTCGAGATTCGTGATTAATTCGGAGAGAAAAAGCCAGGGCCCAAATTGGAGTGAAAGGAGCTGAGTTTGTTTGCCGATGAATCCGAGCCCGGCTTGTTGTCCCAAGGTTCGTTCAAGAAGCGGCTTGGTATCAACGGCAGACTCAAAATAAATTTCATCTGATGTCTCGTGTCTGAGTTTTGCTTTGAAAACTTCTATTTTTTCGGAAATCAGCTTGTGGTAATCCCGCCCCCAGGCATAACGCGCGACCCGGCCGGTCACACCTCTGTCATCCCCGAATGTCTTTGCGCTCGCGCCCAATGCCGGCGCTAATGCGCCAGCACCAATCGTGGCAACTTTGACGTTGTCTACGATTATGTGTCGCTCATCTCCGAAAGTGTTCGGGGAGGAACTTGATGTTCCTCTCCGAAAATGTGTCGGGAATCCAAACTTTGGATTCCCGCCTAAAACGTGCGGGAATGACATTTTAGATTCTTCGTTTTGCGCAGCCCTGACTCTCTTTAATCTTTTATTGGAAGTCGGGGCAGAATGACACGCATTGGCCGAATAATAATTAACGCCTAACACAACGATGCTTTTGGCATTCGGGAAGCGGTTCCAAAAATCATTTTTTCGCTTCTCGAAGTTTTCCAAATATTTCATTTCACCATGCTTGCCTTGCTCCGTCCATTCACGCAGGGCAGATTCGGCCTGAGGAATGGGTTTGATCTGCGTAATACCTGAAGCATGGAAACCCACTTCCTGAGCGATCGACTTAATACGATCCTTAGTAATCATCTCCTCCCCCCTTGTTCGCCACAAAGTCCGCCACAGACCTTGGCGTGATTCGTCGGATTACGCCAGCCTTTGGCGAACGTTGACGCAATCCATCCCAAAACGCTTTGTGGACGAATCTCGCCGCGTTTTGTGGCGGATGGGGGAGGACCTAAGGTGGGGGGTTAGTTTCGAAAGATTTACCCCCATCCTAACCTTCCCCCACAAAGGGGGAAGGAAATTTTCTGGCAAGGTATAAATATTTATTTTCATTTTTTAAGTCCCACTGGAATTTTTGCCAGGTCCTGCCGGGACGGGCAGAGTGTATTTAATGAACAATCCGGACAATTTGGCTTTCTCGCATAACAGCTCCTTCTTCCGTGCCAGATGATGAGATGTGAAAAGAGCGTCCACTCTTTTTTGGGAATGATTTCACAAAGTTCGATTTCAATTTTATGCGGATCCTGTTGATCGGTAAAAACCAATCGATTGGCCAACCGTATCATATGCGTATCCACAACAAGGCCCGGCGTATTATAGATATTTCCTAAAATCACATTGGCTGTTTTTCGCCCGATTCCAGGCAAGGTAATTAAATCTTCCATTCGGCTGGGTACTTTGCCTCCAAAATTTTCGAGAATTCCCTTCGCGCATCCGATAATGCTTTTCGTCTTTGAATGGTAAAAACCGGTTGACCGGATTGCTTGCTCTAAATCTTTTGTTTTCGCATGGGCAAAATCGTTTACCGTTTTATATTTTTTAAATAACGCCGGCGTAACGAGGTTGACTCGCTTGTCCGTACATTGAGCAGAAAGGATGGTCGCAACAACCAGTTGAATAGGAGTTTTAAAAACCAGTTCAATCTTAGCCGCTGGATACATTTTTTTAAGCCGCGCGATGATTTCCAACGCTCGTTGTTTCTGATGCTCGAAGGTTTCTTTAATCATTTTAGACCTGACAGGTATACGCAAATCCGACCGTAGGGGCGGGGTCGCCCCGCCCCTACATTTATTTTATGGCTTCCTGCTTTTTAAAAATTTTTCCATTTCAGAAACAGACAGGGTATTGATAATGTCATTTTTTCTGAGCCAGCCTTTTCGCGCGATTCCAACACCAAACTTCACATCACTTAGCGCCTTCGTGCTGTGAGCATCCGGGTTGATGCTAAAGCGGATTCCCTTTTCTTTGGCCGATCGGCACATGCGCCAATCTAAATCCAGCCGATTGGGGTTGGCATTGATTTCAATAATTACACCGTTGGTTTTTGCAGCGCCAAAAAGAACATCAAAATTAACCGCGTATCCATCTCGCTCAAGCAGGAGCCGACCGGTGGGATGGCCCCAGAAAGTCATATACGGATTTTGCATGGCGCGGGAAATGCGTTTTGTCATCTCTTCTTCCGACATTTTGAAACGCGAATGAATGGAACCGATAACAAAATCAAAAGAATCTAGAATCTTCTCCGGATAATCCAAAGCCCCGTCGTTTAAAATATCGGATTCGGTTCCGCGGAAAATTCTGATCTTGAATTTCTTCTCCAGTCGATCCAGTTCTTTCTGTTGTTTCTTAAGCCGCTCGACGGACAAACCGTTCGCGTAGACCGCTGTTTTCGAATGGTCTGAAATACCGACATACTCATAACCCAGTTTTTCGGCTTCACGGATCATATCTTCCAAAGAAGCAACTCCGTCACTGTAGGTCGAATGAACGTGAAAAATTCCTTTCATGTCTTTTTCCTCGACTAAGTTTGGAATCGCGTTTTTGCGGGCAGCCTCGATTTCACCGCCGTTTTCCCGGATCTCAGGCGGAATATAAGAAAGCTTCAGGGTTTTGAAAATATCTTCTTCATCTTGGCAAGGAATCAGTTTCTTTCCTCTGAAAATTCCGTATTCGCTAATTTTAAGTCCCCTGCGTTTCGCAAGAGTCCGGATCGCTACGTTATGCTCCTTGCTTCCCGTAAAATGATGAAGGGCATATGGAAATTCTTTGTCGGTAACGGTACGCAGATCAACTTGAAGTCCCGATTTTAAGATCACGCTTGATTTTGTATCCCCTTTGGCAAGAACCGTGGCAATTTTTGGATAGGAACAAAAATGGCCGCTCATGGGTTTGGGATGGTTTGTGCTCACCAAAATATCCGCATCATGCACGGTTTCTTTTCGCCGGCGCAGGCTTCCGGCTATTTCAATTCGGATAACATCCTTTATTTTTTTCAGGTACTGCACATAAGCCCTACCTTCTTCATCAGCTTCTGAAAATAAAAACGAACCCTGGGATTTGTTGTAATTTTTGATGGCTTCTAAAATATTGCTCTGCGATTTTTCTCCGAAGCGGTCAAGTGTTGACAAACGGTTATTCCGGCAGGCTTTCTCAAGTTCGGCAACGTTCTTGATGCCCAATTTTTCGTAAAGGATCTTCGCACGCTTTGGTCCTAATCCAGGAATATGAAGGATATCTAAAATTCCCTTTGGAAGCGATTTTTTGAGTTCTTGGTGAGCGGAGCATTTACCTGTCTTGACCAGTTCGGTAATCGCATGGGCAAGCCCTTCCCCAATCCCTTTTATTTTTCGGAGCGTTTCGTCCTTTACGATTTGAGCAATGTCCTGACTAAGGCCTTCAATAATTCTGGCGCCGTTGTCATAAGCACGAATCTTAAACGGATTGTCTCCTTTAAGTTCCATCATTTCCGCGATCTCTTGCAAAATCTGTGCGACTTCTTTGTTGTTCATGATGAAATATAGTACTAAATTTAAAATGTCCGTGCTATACTTTCCGCCGCTGTGGAAAATCAAATCACTTCTCCGCAAATCGAACGATACATCGAAAATCTCTATCCTTTGGAAGATCCTCTTTTAAAGGAAATGGAAAATTATGGTTTGAAATCAAATTTTCCACTCATCGGACCGCTCGTTGGACGCATTCTGTATCAACTGACAAAATTATCTTCGGCGAAAAAAGTGTTTGAGATGGGATCTGGTTTTGGTTACTCCGCATTTTGGTTTGCACTCGCCATCCCTGAAAATGGATCGGTCCATTTGACGGATAATTCTTCGAAAAACACGGATTTATCGAAGCGTTTTTTCACTCAAGGCAACCTCATCCATAAAGCAAAGTTTCATACCGGTGATGCGGTTGAGATTCTTTCAAAATTAGACGAGCAATTCGACATCATCTTGATCGATCTGGACAAAGAGCAATACCCAAAAGCCCTTGAAGTCGCAAAAGCCAAGCTGAAGCTGGGCGGATTGATCATTGCCGATAACCTTTTATGGTTCGGCCGCGTACTGGAAAAACAGGGTGATGTTTCTACCGAAGCCATTAAGAAATTCAATCAAACTCTGTTCAATGACTGCAGCTTTATTTCCACGCTGCTTCCGGTCCGTGACGGACTAGGCGTGGCCTTTAAAATCAATTAAGATGCGCGCGGTCATTATCAACAAACATGGCGATGTTGATCAGCTCACATACGCCGATGTTCCCAAACCTCAAATCTCAAATGAAGAAGCTCTGGTGCGCGTAAAAGCCTGCGCGCTTAATCATCTAGATATCTGGACACGCCAAGGTATGCCGGGAGTTGAAATTCCGATGCCGCATATTCTCGGATGTGACATCGCAGGTGAAGTGGCAGAGATCAAATCTTCGTCTTCAAAAATAAAAGAAGGAATGCAAGTGATTGCTTCGCCCGGAATTTCCTGCGGCCAATGTGAATTTTGCAAATCCGGATGGGATTCACTTTGTGATCAATATCAAATTCTTGGATTTCAAGTAAACGGCGGCTACGCGGAATTTACGAAAGTTCCGGTCCGAAATTTAATTCCAGTTTCAAACCGGTACTCATTTGAAGAGTGGGCCGCGTGCCCGCTTGTTTATGTAACGGCTTGGCACATGCTGGTAACCCGCGCGGAATTAAAGGAAGGCGAAACGGTTCTCATTCATGCAGCCGGATCAGGTGTTGGGAGCGCAGCCATTCAGCTTGCAAAAATAAAAGGTGCCAAAGTCATTACAACCGTCGGAAGTGATGTAAAAGAAAAAAAGGCAAAGGAACTTGGCGCAGATTACATAATCAATTATAAAACCAAAGATTTTGCAAAAGAAGTTCAAAATTTGACCCAGGGAAAAGGTGTGCAAGTTGTTTTTGAACATATCGGAACCGACACCTTTGCGAAGAGCTTGACCTGTCTTTCCAAAAAAGGCCGGCTGGTTACCTGCGGAACAACCAGCGGAGCGAACGTCCAGATTAATCTTCGGTTTTTATTTGTCCGCCAACATTCGATTTTGGGCGCTTACATGGGAGGAAAATCCGAACTGGATCAAGTCATTCAACATCTTGAGTCCGGAAAATTGAAACCTGTCGTCGACACTATTTTCCCGCTCGAGAAAGCGGGCCATGCTCACCAGCGCATGCTAAACCGTAAGAATTTTGGAAAAATCGTCCTCAAAATCGCCTAAATTCGTCCGGTTAAATCGCTTGATTTTCACTTTTTTGAACTTATAATAATGGCATTCAGCAGTTATAAATCCAGTACTACCAACTATTAAAGTCAAGGAGACATAAGATGACGAAGAAAGCAATTGTACTGAGCGTCCTGTTCTGTTTTTTCTTTTCGCTGAATGCTCAAGCGAAAAACGTATGGGAAATGGCCCAATCTCCAAAATATGGTGAGAAAGCCGGTGGCATGTTAGGCCGCGGTTTATTGAACGTGGTTACCTGCCCCGTGGATATTCCAGTTTCCACCGTTAATGGTGCTAAAAACACGAAACCTGAATTTATCGGAGCGGTTGGTGGATTTGCTACTGGTGCCGTTTGCACCATTCTGAGAGCTGCATCAGGCGTCATTGACGTCGCCACATTTTGGGTTCCAGGATTTAACGGAATTCCGATTAGCCGGAATTACGGAAATTGTCTTCAAGCTGAGCAAACCGTGGCTTCAGCAGGAGCTTACGTTCCTCCAACCAGCGTTTATCAGCCAGCACAAACAGCCGCTCCTGCCGAAAGCAGGATGAAGTACGTTAAGAAATAATAAACTGAAGTTTTAAAACCAGATTTGATTAAGGACGGTTTCAAAATGAAACCGTCCTTATTTTTTATGCAGAGGCGTGAATTCGGCGCCAGGCCTGATAATTTAAGGAAGAATTCGAATAGACAGCTTGTGCATCACTCGCTGGCTTTTTCCCCACCCGCATCTCCGATGAAACTATTTCGGACTTAAAAACATATTGATTTTTCATCGGCCAAATGGGCTGAAAACCCTGGAGGGAAGCAAATGCCAATGAAGCTGAAAAGATGAGGAAAAAGAGAATTAAAAAAATAACTTTTTGTCGTCTCACAAATCCTCGCTTATATTTAAGTCTTTGGAAATAAAGAGGCAGACTCAAAAATGGGATCCCAATCCCGTCCAGCGGGGGTCCAGAACGTAAAAATATCAACCAGGCCGGATATTCCTTGACGGCCCCATTGGTAGAACCCTTTTCCAATCCCTTCCGACATTCCTTTCCACGGAGCAAGCCAAATCGTTTCGGCCTCACCTGTCGTTTCAATCACTTCCTTCGGAAGTTGGAACGGAGATGCAATGAAATGGGTAAGTCCGCGGGCCAATTTCTGAACGGGACCTTTCCCCATCGCTGCGTAGGCTGTCTGATTAAAATTGAGGAGGATAAGGGGAAAGGATAAAATTAAAATAAAAAGTGTCGTTTTGGGTTGATTCATCCCATCACCTGTTTTTCCGCCGTAAGCGGATTTTCAGTGTGATTAAAGATAAATGAAAATTGGCCCTTCAGGCCAAAAGCAGGTGATGGGATCATAAAATTTCCTTTTTTTAAATTACGGCGTTTATCTGGAAATCTTTAAGATTTCGTAGGGGATAATTCCTGCTGGAACGCAGACCTCAACGGTCTCACCCACACAGTGGCCCAGAAGAGACTTTCCGATGGGAGAATTAATGGAGAGCTTTCCTTGTAATACGTCTGCTTCATCATCGGCCACAAATGTGAAGATCACGTTCTGGCCGGATTTTTTGTTCTTTAATTCAACAATGGTCCCGAAATAAACCTTGTCGGTTGGAGCATTTGAAACGTCGACTACTTTGGCGGCCGCTAATTTTTCTTCAAGCGTCCGGATTTTTGACTCCAGCTGCGCTTTTGCTTCTTTAGCCGTATCATACTCAGAATTTTCCCGCAAATCACCGTGTGCACGGGCCACTTCAAGTTGTCTGGCAACTTCCATGCGTTTCGTACCTCTTAAATATCTTAATTCTTCTTTTAATTTTTCAAAACCTTCTTGAGTTAAAATGACTCGGTCCATGTTCACCCCGTTAGAGATAATTTTTCACTATGTTTAATGATTTCAAATAGACAAAATAAGGTAGATTTTGAAAATGGGTACAGCTGATACAGAAACGCCAGAGGCGTTTCTTATCTCTAACGGGGCTCACACCACCGTTTGACTTTTTATGATGTCATTACGCCGTAAGAATTCCTTTGACCGCATCTACTGCCCGATCAATCTCATGAAGGGTGTTGAAATAACCGGGACTAAACCGAACGCAGCCCTGCGGCGCTGTGCCCAAAAATTCATGCATGAGCGGTGCGCAATGGAGGCCGGCCCGGGTGGCTATTTCAAACGACTGATCCAAGATAATACTGAGTTCCTGAGGTTCGATTCCGTCGAGTGAAAAAGAAACAGGGGCAACTGATTTTGTTACATCATCGGTCCCGTACATTTTAATCCCCGGAATTGGTTTCAGTGAGCTGCGCAATTGTTTAACCAAGGTTTGTTCGTGAGCCCGTATCTGTTCAATCCCTTTCTCAAAAATAAATTCAACGCCTTCTTTTAAGCCTGCGATGCCGACCGAATTGGGCGTTCCGCCTTCCAAAATAAAAGGAAATATGTCCGGATGAATTTCAGATTCGGAATTAAATCCGGTGCCGCCTTCCCGCCAGGGCGTCATTTTGGCCCGTTCTCCGACATAGAGCCCGCCCGTTCCCGGCGGTCCGTAAAGTGATTTGTGTCCCGGAAAAGCGAGCAAATCGATAAAGTCTGACTCAATATCAATCGGAACAACGCCGGCCGTCTGAGCGGCATCGACTAAAAATAAAACACCCGCTTCACGGACAAGCCGTCCGATCTCACGAATGGGTTCCACAACTCCGATGACATTGGAAGCGTGAGTGATAACGACCAATTTGGTATTTTTTTTAAGGGCCTTTTTAATTTCCTGCGGATCAATAAAACCATCTTTTGACGGACGGATTTTTGTAACGGTTATTTTCTTGGCGGCTTCAAGCGCGTTCAGCGGCCTTAAGACCGAATTGTGCTCCAAAATCGTGGTCACCACATGATCAGTTTCTTTTAAAACCCCTTTGATTGCGATGTTCAGAGAATCCGTACAGTTGAGCGTAAAAACAATGCGTTCAGCATGTCTTGCGCTAAAAAGTTTTGCCAATATGCTTCGCGCTTGAACGATTTGAGACTCAGCAGCAACGGAAAGTCTGTAGCCGGAACGTCCCGGATTCGCGGCTTCTTCCCTTAAATATTTATCCATACGCTCATAAACGCGGGAGGGTTTCGGAAAAGACGTTGCGGCATTATCGAGATAAATCATCCCACCACCTGCTTTCTTCGCGGCAGAGGCAGAGCCGCGAAAGTTCTGGAGATACAAGAGCGCAATTGTTTTGCTCGTAAATTGTGAATTAAAACGCGCTCTTGAAAAGCAGATGGTGGGATCATTTACACTCCGATATACTTCGAATAAATAGTCTTGGCCTGGGCCGGATCATTTGTTCCTTTAATGATCGCCCGGCCGTCCGGAAAAACGGTAAACTCATAACCATTGCTGGTGGTGGCTTTTAACATAAAAGAATTGTATTCGGCTTTCCCGTCTTGATTGAAACGAGCGGCCAGTTCCGAAAAATTTAATTTGACCCGGTCGCCGCGGGTCACTTGAACGGCGTTTCGTCCGCAAAGCGAAGTCGTTTTGGCGGCGGAATCTCCAGTGAGAAATTCAAAATTGCGCTTTTTGCAGGTTGGGCAATCCGTGACCTCCCGCAATCCTTCAAGTTTGAAATTTTTGGTCTCGTGCGTCCAAACATCAATGCTAAAAAGGGTTTTGTTTAAATCTTTTTTATTTCCGCTTAAAAATTTAAGGGCTTCGGTGGCTTCCAAAGAAGCGATCACCATAGAAGCCGGCGCAATAACGCCTGCCGTATCACAAGTTGGGGTTAATTCAGGCGGCGGTGCCGACTCAAATACACACCGGAGACAAGGAGTTTCATTGGGAATAATCGTCATGGTCAATCCATGACTGCCGATAACAGCTCCATAAATCCAGGGCTTGTTGTGTTTGACGCAGGCATCGTTCAGTAAAAACCGGGTTTCAAAATTGTCCGTTCCGTCAATCACGAGATCGACATCTTTAATGAAATTTTCAACATTCGTGAAATTAACATCCGATACGATCGCTTCGACTTTAATCTGCGAATTGATCTTTCGGGCTTTTCGTTCAGCTGCAACGGCTTTTGGTAAATTTTCTTTGATATCATCTTCATCAAACAGAACTTGTCTTTGAAGATTATTGAGTTCGATGAAATCGCGATCAACAATTCGGAGGAACCCAACCCCGGCTCTGGCAAGCGTGTTCACTAAAACGGTGCCCAAAGCGCCGCAGCCAATGACGGTCACGCGGCTGGAAGATATTTTCTTTTGGCCATCTTCTTTGATTTTGTGAAACAAATACTGTCTGTGATAACGTGAAATATCCATAGAAGCTCTCAAGGGTTCCTAAAAATAAAAAACCCGGCGGAATAACCGTCGGGTTTGCGTCTAAAAGTGCAACCTATTTGGGCTTTTTAGCACATTCGCTCATTTTCTGAGCAGTCTCAAACCAACCAGGTTTGAGACTGCTCTGTCCTGAAGCGATCGGCTTCAGGCGCTGAGCTGCGGAGCAAGCAATCCCAACAAATCACCGCTGAATCGAACAGATACTAGCATGAAGAAAAAGTAAAAACAAGCCGTCATTGCGAGACAACATTCCAAGCATGGTCGAAGCAATCTAGGAGTTGAAATTGCTTCGTCGGCCTCCTCACAATGATGTATCCTCTGATAAATAAAGCGTTTACTTATATTGCCTAGTTTCGCCGGACTTCATATAATGTGTCTATGCCTTCTGAGCCAAAAAAGACACTCGATGCATTTCCGAATCCGAAGCCGGATCGAGACTACACGATTAACTTTGAATGTCCGGAGTTCACCTGTCTTTGTCCCCGGACAGGCCAGCCGGATTTTGCGACCATCCGAATTGACTATGTGCCGGATAAGCTTTGTGTGGAATTAAAGTCTCTTAAACTTTATTTGTGGTCGTACCGGAATGAAGGTACTTTTCACGAAGCGGTCACGAACAAAATATTAGATGACTTAGTGAAAGCAACGAAACCGAGAAAGATGAAGGTCGTGTGCGATTTCTTCGTGCGCGGCGGAATTCATACCGTTGTCACTGTAGAATACGAAAAATAACATAGGTAGGAGGTGGATTTCAAACCCACCTCCTACTGTTGAACTCGATGCCGAACTTCACGGCCTTGTTTCATGTAAATCACATCTTCGGCAATGTTATTCGTCAGATCACCAATCCGTTCCAAATTGTGAGCCACAATTAAACAGGAAATGCCGGTCCGAATCAGAGAAGGGTTCTTTTCCATGAGCTGTGTGATTCTGATATTTAAATCGTCATTATAGCCGTCGATTTCATCGTCTCTTTTCAGAACGCTTGTTGCAAGCTCTGAGTCATCCGTAATAAAAGCATTCAAAGCATCGGTAACCATTCTCAATACGGCTTGGCCCATTTTCGAAAAGTTGGGATCTATCAACGGAAGTTCCTGTTTTAGCGCAATGGTGCGCTCTGCAATATTGACCGCATGGTCCCCCATTCGTTCCAAATCGGTGTTAATTTTGAGAACCGCCGTCAGAAGCCGCAAATCAGCAGCCAAAGGTTGCCACAAAGCGGAAATGCTGTGGCCTTTATCATCAATCAAAAGCTCCCTCTTATTAATTTCTTCTTCTTGCTCAATGACTTCCTGTGCCAGTTTGGAGTTCCGTTCCAAAAAAGCATCGACCGCTTTTTCAATGGCAGTTTCAACGACCGTGCCCATTTTAAAAAGCTCTTGTTTTAATTCTTTTAATTCTCCATGAAAATGTCGTTCCATTGAACTATCCCATTCGGCCGGTAATATAATCTTCGGTTTCTTTTTTTGTAGGAGTAGTAAAAATAGTTTTGGTCTCCCCGTATTCAATCAAAGAGCCCAAAAGCAAATAGGCTGTATGATCGCTGACGCGGGCAGCTTGCTGCATGTTATGTGTCACAATCACGATCGTATAATTATTTTTGAGCCTCTGGATTAACTCTTCAATTTTTGCAGTTGCAATTGGATCAAGCGCCGAACAGGGTTCATCCAAAAGCAAAACTTCAGGCTCGACTGCAAGAGTACGTGCAATACAAAGCCGTTGCTGCTGACCACCCGAAAGCGAAAGCGCATTCGTCTTTAATTTGTTTTTCACCTCTTCCCAAAGCGCTGCCTTTTCCAGGCTTTCTTCAACAATTGCATTGAGCGTATTGCAGTCTTTGATGCCCAAAATACGCGGCCCATAGGTAATGTTGTCATAAATGGATTTTGGAAAGGGATTCTGCTTTTGGAATACCATTCCAATCTTAACTCGAATTTCAACGGGATCAACATTAGGATCGTAAAGATCCTGGCCTTCAAAGAGAATACTTCCGGAGGTTCTAAAGTTCAAAATAAAATCATTCATTCGGTTGAAACAACGAATGAGTGTGCTTTTGCCGCATCCGGAAGGGCCTATAATCGCGGTCACTTGATGGCTCCTAATGTCAAAATTGATTTCATTAAGCACCTGGGTCGTCCCATACCAAGCGCTTAAATTCTGTACATTCAGAATAAAATTTTCTTTGGTCACTTTCGATTTATCTACCACCTTAGTATTAGGTAAAGCAGATTCAATCTTGACGTTCTTTGTTGGATCCATGATCATGTTCACCCCGTTAGAGATAAATAACATTGCTGTTATACAGTACTAAAAAATATAGAAAGGTTGCATGGTTCATTAATACACGAAAATGCTGAAGGTACTTTCTATCTCTAACGGGGTTCACAATGACCTCGCTGAGAACTTTTTTTGATAATGATTTCGTAAAAATATGGCCGCCGCGTTTAAAAACAGCGTGACCAAAAGAAGGATCACGATTCCGGCGGCGGCACAGGCGTGAAATCCTTTCTGGGGCCGCGAAACCCAATTGAAAATCTGAATTGGAAGAACCGTAAAGGGAGAAAGCGGCCCGGTCGGCACAAACGCAACGTAAGTCAATGCTCCCATCGTAATCAAAGGCGCTGTTTCTCCAATCGCGCGTGAAACGGAAAGAATAACTCCGGTAAGGATTCCCGGCAGTGACAGCGGCAAAACATGATCTTTGATCATTTGCCAACGAGTCGCTCCTAAAGCATAGGCCGCATCACGAATGGAAAGCGGCACGGTTCGAATTGCTTCGCGTGCAGTAATAATAATAATAGGAAGTACCAACAAGGCTAAGGTCAAAGAACCGGCCAAAAGACTCCTGCCAAGCCCCATAGCCCGAACAAAAAGATCCAAGCCCAAAAGGCCATAAATAATGGAAGGGACGCCGGCCAAATTGGCTACGTTTAGTTCTATAAAACGACTGAACCAATTCTTTTGGGCATATTCTTCCAGATAAATTGCGGCGCCAACCCCGATTGGAACTGCTACCAAAGCGGTCAAAATGATCGCGTAAAAACTACCGGCCAAAGCCGCAAGAATTCCTGCCTCCTGCGGTTTTCTGGAAGGAAAACTGCTGATGAATTTCCAATCAAGCCGCGGCAAACCATCTATGAACACATCCGCAACAAGGGCTGCTAATGTTCCGAGTGAAATAATGACAGCCGCCAACGCGGCAATCTTAAAAAGGCGTTCTCCTTGCTTTTGTTTTTGAATCAAAACTGAAAGGTCATACGCAACACTGTTATTCATACATACAATTCCCTAAATTTTCCGCGAAGCTTGCCGCCCACAATATTTAAAACAAATGTGAACAGAAATAAAACCATCCCAACGGCAAAGATGGTTTGATATTCCAAAGTTCCGTACGGTGTATCTCCCAAACTAATCTGAACAATATAAGTCGTCATGGTTTCAATAGGCACAAGCGGATTCAATGTTAGATTGGGCATCTGACCGGCCGCGATCGCCATCAGCATGGTTTCTCCAACCGCCCTCGAAACAGCAAGAATAAAGGAAGCGGTGATCCCAGAAAACGCGGCGGGAACGACAACTTTAAGCGCCACCTGAAGGCGGGATGAACCCAAAGCAAAAGCAGCATCCCGTAGACTTTGAGGAACCGCATACATAGCGTCTTCACTCAAGGACAAAATTAAAGGAAGAATCATAATACCCATAACGATACCGGGTGAAAGAGAATTAAAACCATGAAGTCCGGGTATCAATTTTTGAAGCAGCGGGGTAACGAAGAAAAGCGCAAAATAACCATACACAATCGTAGGCACGCCTGCCAGAACCTCCAAAATCGGTTTCAAAATTCTTCGAACTCCTTGCGAAGCATATTCGCTTAAAAAAATTGCCGTTAAAAGTCCAAGCGGGATGGCCACAAGCATCGCAATAGCGGCCGTAAGGATAGTCGCAGTAAAAAGAGGCGAAATTCCAAAGTGTTTGTTTACAAAAAGAGGCGTCCATTGAGTATCCGTAAGAAAATTTAAAATGGGAACTTCTTTGAAAAATGAAATCGTTTCAAATAGAAGAACCGCGACGATTCCAAGAGTCGTAAAAATAGAAACGGCGCCGCAAAAAAACAAACAAAATTTAACCAGAAATTCTTTCCTCACTCTGATTTTCTTTTTATTTGAATCGAACATAATGGCCTTCGGCAAAACAAAGAACACAATGGGTCTGATTTGTCAAAAACCCGTTGTGTCTTAAATTTTAGAACGTTGATTTAAAATTAGCGGCGCAGTAATTCATCCATGGACACACCAACTTTTGCTCCTTTTCCACCAAAAACCGAACCAATGTTTCTGGCTTTAAACCGTGCTGAGGCTGCTTGATAAACAGGATCGGGAAGAGGAATATAGCCAACTTCTGTCACCAAAGACTTTGCGTTTTGAAGATAGAATTCGACAAATGCCTGAACATCCGGTCGGTCTGCTACTTTGCTGTTCACGTAGATGAAAATAGGTCGGGCAAGCGGTTGATAAGTTCCTTGAATGACCGTTTCCATACTGGGGAGAACCGAGCCTGTTCCGTTGGCGGATTTTTCATCATCAATACCCACTAATTTAAGTTTGTCTTTATTTTCTTGATAATAAGCAAGACCGAAAAATCCGATGGCATTAACATCACTGGCGATCGCTTGAACCAAAACATTGTCATCTTCGCTGGCCACGTAATCTCCACGGCTAGCCCCGGACTTACCCACAATTGCTTCTGTAAAGTAATCATAGGTCCCTGAATCTGTGCCGGGTCCTGCCAGTGTAAGCGGTTGATTCGGCCATTCCGGTCTGATTTGATTCCATGAAGTAACTTTCCCTTGGGCAGCCGGTTCCCAAAGCTTTTTAAGTTCAGCCACAGTCATACTTTCTACCCAAGTATTGCCCGGATTAACCATGACGGCGAGACCGTCAAATGCTACCGGCAATTCAATATATTTAATTCCATTCTCAAAACAGGTATCTACTTCTGAGGGCTTAATGGGACGTGAAGCATCAGAAATGTCGGTTTCTTCTCTGCAGAATTTTTTAAAACCGCCACCAGTACCTGAAACGCCAACGGTTACCTTTACTCCGGGATTATTTTTTTGAAATTCTTCGGCAGCTGCTTCTGTTATAGGAAATACCGTGCTTGAGCCGTCTACTTTGATTAAACCTTCGTCTGTGTGTCCGTTATTCGCAAAAGCAAATACAAAAAGTGCTATGAGAGCTACAATTTTATTTCTTCCGATGATCATTGTTATATCTCCTTGTTGAATTTATTTAAAATCCAGCTGCCCTCACAAGGCCTTAAGAGGTTAAGGGAGGGAAACTCCTAAGGGCCTTGTTTGAGCGGCAAGCCGGCACAAAAATCAACCAAATTTATAAACCAGATCCATTTGAAACCGGCGCTGTTCTTCATCCAGGACACCGCCTGTACCGGTAGTCAGGTTATTGACGAAGATGGCAGCTCCGTTGAGCTGAATATTGTCCGTCAACGCATAACCTAGTTTAAATACACTGCCGCGCTTATTAGAATGACCGTTTCCAAAATCGCTGTCATTAAACGCGCCGACGACAGAATTAGCCTCGATCCTCTTATAGGCATAGCCCAATTCCCAATCGCCTTTCTGTTTAATTCCACCCAACTTCGCGCCAAATGCCCATGCTAAACCTTCGTCGTTCTGGTCACTTCCATTTTGAGGATTTGTGGCAATGTCAAAAAAAGGAGTGAGGGCTACATCGCCGAAAGGATAGAGTTTGACCTCATTATAAAGCTCGATGACTTCAAAGTCCTCCGCATCAAGCTCTGTAGATGGTCCGATAAAATTGGAATTTCCACGCGCCAAAGACGTGGTTCCAATCATAAAATTACTGACATTGGTATAATCGGAGTAACTATACCAAGAAATTGTTGAAAGCCAATTCACCGGTTTTTCAAAAGCAGGGGTCATAAAACCCGCTTCCAACCCAGTTTGAAAAGCATAAAGTTCGGCGTCTGCATTATTGCTGCCAGAGGAATCTTCATCCAGAATAAATTGACCGGCAAGACCATATGCTTTGATTTTGGTTTCATCGCCGTCATATAACCTCAAGTCAATTTTTTCATAGGCACCTTCCGGCCGGACGTCGCGGTCCCAAATCATATCGGAAGAACCTTTTTCAAATGGATTGGCAAATTTTCCGCCGCCGATTTCCGCTTTTTCGATCGGACCCACTTTTGCCCAATTTGGGTTATAGAGGGCATACGCGCGTTCGATGAAAACGTCCTTGAAATTAAAGTTGTTATCAAACGTGGTATTGGTTGAAGTAGGATCTACGTTTTGACCGCTTGAGGCTTCACCCGAAGCAAGCGAAAAACCCGCCTTAAATTGATCATTAAATTTTTTCTCGGCACCAACTCTTAAACGGAAGCGAAAACGGTTTCGATCATCTGTCTCAGAAGGATCACCGCTTGTAAACTGTTGTGCTTCGTAACGAAGCCGGCCGTCTCCAAAAAATTTGAGATCTTTAAGCCATTTGTCTGCCTCGCCAATTTTTGCCGCCAAATTCTTTTCAAATTTTTCCTTTTCTTTCTGCGGATCCGTTTGTTCCACGGAAGAGCCTCCCATTTCGACGCGGGGTTTGCGATTTTCAAGCTGGTTTATTTTGTCATTTTGTCGATTGATCAGCTGATTTTGTTGTTCAATCGTTTTTTGCATGCTCGCCATTTGTTTGGAAACATTATTCATAAAATCTTTCATTTGAGACATGGGATCCATATCCGCCCAGAGGACGGGTGAAAAAAAGAATAAACTCAATAAAACGATTGCTTGCAGCTTCAATTTCATATTTTGAATCTCCTCTTTATTGTTCATGATTTTCGATTAATTTGTTTAATGTCATATTTAGATAAAATTGATAGGAAGCTTAATTTTCGATGTATCACTTTCTTAATCTTCTGAGTTCTTTTAAATTTTGTTCCACGTGTTTTGTGACCTGATCGTAAAGAAGCCGCGATCCTTTTTCCAACTCATTTCTCTCACCCAATTGCAGCATTAAATGATGTAGCAGTTCACGTTGCTTTCTGAGACTTGCGATCATAAATTCTTTTTCTATCATTGAGATCACTCTCTTCAAAGCGCTGATAGAATACGAGACTCATGTAAAGTGGGTTAGCGATCTATGTAAAGTCTGCGTAAAAACCGATGCGATTTTGAGCTAAGCCGCATTCCGGTGAAATCCCCGACCGAAGCAGCCAATGTTCTAATTCCGGAACCGATTCGTATAAAGCTGCCTGCTTTTGCGAGAATTTCCGGCCGCCCTTTTGAATTCCCTGAATTAGATTCTCAAGAAACAATTCATCTTCTTTAAAGGCAATCATTAAATGTTCTTCGGGTATCATGTCATCCTCCTTTGAATGGGTCAGGGTTAATCCAAATACATCATTGCATCCAGGTGGACAGCGTATTGATCTTTAATTTTTCTCAACTCGCGCAAATTATTCGCAATCTTAACAGCGCGTTGCTCTAAGAGAAAGTGATCGTTAAAATTAAAGCTGTTTCGGTTTTCGAGTTCACCAATTAATTCATTCAAAAGATTGTTTTGCCTCTTAAGGCCGGAAATCATGAGCGACTTGGTAAACATGGTTCACCCCCTGGTTCAAGCAAACTGTAACCAATCCATGTTTGGTTTAGATCTAAAGGAAGTAAAATCTAGGTAAAAGAAAAGAGGTCATTCTGAGGGAAGAGTAAGGAAAAAAGTCGACCCTTTTCCAGGCTGGCTTTCGCATCCAATCTGGCCACCGTGGGCTTCGACGAGGTGTTTGACAATTGCAAGTCCGAGACCTGTTCCGCCGGAATCCCTGGATCTTGCCTGATCGATCCGGAAAAAACGTTCAAATACACGCGGAATCATGTCTTTTGGAATTCCGATTCCCGTATCTGAAATTTCCAATCTCACTTGATCGCCGGCAGTCGTGGAAGTAAAGGAAATCCGGCCTTGAGGTTTGTTAAATTTAATTGCATTTTCAGTCAAATTGATCAGGATTTGTTTCAGTCTGTCACGATCAGCAGATACAGAAGAATTGATTTTATTCTCAATACTGATTTGCTTTTCCTCAAGAGCAGTTTTAAAACCGACAAGCACTTGGTCTACTTCTTTTCGAAGGTCGAGGGTTTCCGGTTTTAAAGATATTTTTTTAGACTCAATTTTTGAAAGTTCCAATAAATCACCGATCAGCCGCGTCAGGCGTTCCGAATCTTCCTCCATCATCTGAAGAAAAGATTTCGCGCGCTCACTGTCTTCAATGGCGCCTGCCGACAGGGTTTCAATAAATCCCTTAATTGAAGTTAACGGTGTTTTGAGTTCATGGGAAACGTTGGCAACAAAATCACTTCGCATCGATTCTAATTTTCGGACTTCAGTGACATCATAAACAACCAAAATTGCAACGACAGAATGTGAGTCCTCGGCTGGACTGATGCCAACCGCATTGAGCCGAAGCATTCTTCTCACAGGATAATGTAGCTCAAGTTCATCCGTAATAATCGTTTTTTGATTAATGGCACTGTCGATCATTTGATCAATGGCCGGATTCCGGGTTGCTTCCAGAAGGCTTTTGCCCAAAACAGATTTTGACCGGATTCCAAAAATAGACTCAGCTGACGGGTTCATGATTAAAATTCGTTTCGCCCGGTCGCAAGCAATAACACCTTCCGCCATATTGTTTAAAATAGCGGAAACCTTCGCGCGCTCACCTTCTGCTTCCGAGATTTTATCTCGCAGCGAGGAAGCCATCTGATTGATCGCATCCGCCAAAACTTTGAACTCATCATCTGCTTCAAGGAGGATTTTTTCGGCCAAATCGCCGCGCGTATAACGGCCAGTTGCCCGGGCCAGTTGGGTGATCTGAGATTTGCGTTTGCTGAAGCGGGATAAGAGAAGAAATAAAGTGGAACTCAGGATTAATCCGGTGAGAAAATAAAATAATCCGCTAAGATTCATCCCACCACCTGATTGGGTCTGTCATAGGCAGACCGGTTTACCTCAAACTCCGTTGTAAACCAGCCTATTGGCTGGCAATCAGGTAGTGGGATCATGGTCGAAACGGTATCCGGCATTTTTGACCGTCACAAGACGTTCAGCATCCAATTTAATTTTTTTTCGAAGCTGGCCTATGTGCATATCAACCGTGCGAGTTTCGATGTTGAGTGATTTATCGTATCCCCAAACTTTGTCCAGCAGAAATTCCCGGCTGAGAACTCTTCCATTTGCTTCAATAAGCGTTTTTAATAAAGTATACTCTTTAGAAGTAAGCTCTACGACCTTTCCCTTTAGCGTCACTAAATGCTTGGCAAAATCTACTTCCAAGCCGCCGATTTTAACAATTTCTTTTTTCGGTTTCTCCTGGACTCGGCGGAGCACGGCTTTCACCCGCGCCATCAATTCCCGCGGACTAAAAGGCTTGGTGACATAATCATCCGCACCGAGTTCCAAACCAACCACTCGATCTGCTTCCTGGCTTTTGGCCGTCAACATAATGATGGGCATAAAAAAAGTTTTTTCATTCTGTTTTAATATTTTGCAAACCTCAATCCCATCTATTTCGGGAAGCATCAAATCAAGAATCACCAAATCCGGGTTCTGCTTCAAAGCCAGATCCAAACCAGAATCGCCGCGGTTCGCCGTTAAAACCCGGTATCCTTCCTGTTCCAGATTATATTTAACCAGTTCCAGGATATTTTTTTCATCTTCCACAACCAGGATGGTTTCTTTTGATTTGCTCATCCCACCACCTGCTTTCTCCGCGGCAAAGCCGCGGAATCTTTGCAAAAGACAAGACGATACCTTGAATCCCTAATTTTCAAAGCATCGTCTTGTAAAGCAGGTGGTGGGATCATAGCGTTCGTATCTTACAAGATTTAGAAAATGAAATAAATACCAATTAAGATGACCAAAGCGGCGACCAGTTTCCGAAACTGAGAAATCGAAAAATGTTTCAGCATGGTTCTGCCTGTTAAGGTGCCTAAAAAAGTAAAGGCAACGAGCGGCAGCAACGCAGACCAAGAAATGATGCTGGTATGGGCATAAGAAAACCAATAAATCGGAATTCGGATCAGGTCGATGAGACAAGCGAGTACAACTCCCGTGGCAATAAAGGATTCTTTTGAAATTTCATAATTCAATAAGAAGGCGGACCGGATGGCCCCTTGATTTCCAATGAGCCCGCCCAACAAACCGGATAAAAAACCGCCGATCGGATCAATGGCTTTGGGAAATTTAAACTGCAATTTGGGGGGAATCCATTCTTGAATACCCAGAAAAATAAGAACGAAACCAACAATGTGTTTAAGCGCTATATTGATCATATAAACCTGGCTGAAAGCGCCGATGAATGAACCGATTAAAGCGGCAAGACCAAATCGTTTCAAGATCGCGAAATCAATGTGTCTCCCAAATAAAAACAGCTTCAACAGATTGTTGAGTAGATGAATAATGGCCACGAAGAAAATGGCCATTTTGACGTCGAAGAAAAACATGAAAACCGGCGTTAAAATCGTCCCAAGCCCAAATCCGCTGAATAGGGCTAAGCCTGCAGCCAGAAAAACAATGAGATAAACGATTAGATCGTGCATAAACTGGATTTTTTATTTTAAAAACCGGGCATTCGGTCATTACGAAGAGTGAAGTGCTCTCGGCACCTCATGCAATGACGACGCACTTTTTCTTTGGAAGGAATAAATCGTATCGCGTTCAACCGGAATTTTTCCGATTCTTGAAATTTCGGAAATGAATTTTTCACGCGGCGTATATTCGCCGTTTTCACCGCCCGCTTCACGCGTAATGTTCTCATGATAAAGCGTGCCGCTCATGTCATTGGCACCGTAGGAAAGTGATTTGAGTGCATTTTCCCAACCGAGCTTCACCCAACTGGTTTGAATGTTTCGAATATCATTCATGAAATAAAGCCGTGAAACGGCGACCATCTTAAATGCATATTCGGTCCGGTCAAGCGAAGGGTTAATCATGCGGCCCAATTTGGTTTTATCCGGCATGAAGAGCAGCGGGATAAATTCAGTAATCATCCCACCACCTGCTTTTTCCGCCGAAGGCGGGCCTTTCCGAGAAAGATGACCCTTCGTCCCACTACCTGTTTTTGGCCGAAAAGGCCAATGCGCCTTTGGCGCATAAACAGGTAGTGGGATCGGGTCTAAAGCAGGTGGTGGGATCATTTTGGTTTCACGCCGCGCCGACCACCGCTTGACCGACTGGCGCTGCAACTCCCGAATTTTTTTGAAGTGATTGACAACATGCTGCGGTGTTTCAATATGACCAAATAAGATCGTGGCGGTTGAATGCATGCCCAGCCGGTGAGCGGTTTTGATAATTTCACACCACTCATTAGATGAAATTTTTTCCCAGCAAATTTTTTTCCGAACTTCGTCATCTAAAACTTCGGCAGCTGTTCCACACATCGAATTCATGCCTGCTGCTTTGGCCTGAACAACGATTTCAAGATAAGTTTGATCTGTCTCTGAAGCATAGAAATCGATTTCTTCGGGCGAAAATGCGTGAAAATGAATGTGAGGATATTCATTCCGAAGTTGACGCAGAAGAGTTAATACTTCCTTAAATTTTACTTCTGCCGAGAGCCCGCCTTGAAATGTGATTTCAGACAGTGTGCCGTCAGATTCACCGATCCTCTTCCTGACATCATCAAAACTTAAAATGTAAGCATCTTTTGAAAGCGGGGATTTTTTAAATTCACAAAAGGTGCAATGATATTCACAAATATTGGTGTAATTGACGTTCATATTGTGAATGAAGCTAACGTTTCGGCCGTTGAGTCGGTCGTTGACTTCGCCCGCTAAATCATAAAGATGGGCCAGATCATCCGGCCTGTTTAGCTCAAGAAGCCATTTTGCTTCTTCTTCCGTCAAATCGATTGAATGTTTCGCTTTTTGTTCGATCAATTCCCAATTCATCCCACCACCTCCTTGCTTCGCCATTGAAAACGGCGAAATTTCATTTTAAGAAATGAAAGAACGTGTTTGTTCTTTTGAATCAAAACACGTTCTTTCCAAGGAGGTGGTGGGATCATGCATTCTCCACAGAATACGAGCTGTCTACCAGCGTTGGCTCAAAACCGGCATGTTCAATTAAAGACCTTAAAGCGACTTCGGATAAATCAACCGGCGTTTCGTTGCCGGCATCATGCATAATTTTCTCGTTTAGATTGGTGCCGCCGACATCGTCAACGCCAAAGGAAAGCGCCACTTGGGCCATTTTGAGATCCAGTGTGGTCCAATGAACTTTGATGTGGGGCACGTTGTCAAATAAAAGCCGCGAGACCGCATAGACTTTTAAATCTGTATAACCGCCCGGTTCACCGAGTTTCTCAAGCGGCGTATTTTCGGCATTGAACGCAAGCGGAATGAACGATTGAAAACCGTGCGTCTCGTCCTGAAGTGTGCGTAACCTTAAAATATGATCTACGCGGTCTTCTATAGATTCGATATGGCCGTACAGCATCGTGCAATTCGTCGGCATTCCCATCCCATGGGCAATCCTGTGGATTTCAATCCAATCATGGGACGTTGTTTTGTCGGCACAGATTTTTCTACGCGTGACTTCATTAAAAATTTCAGCACCGCCGCCAGGAATTCCGTTCAGGCCGGCTTCCCGAAACTGAGTTAAAATCTCTTTCCACGAAAGATGAAACCGTTGGGCCAAATCGTCAATTTCCACCGCCGTCAATGCTTTGATGTAAAGATGCGGATGATCTTGTCTGATCAATCGAAACAGATCGAGGTAATAATCGAGGTCCAAATCCGGATTGAGGCCACCCACAATGTGCACTTCATTAATCCCAAAACGCTTAACACTCTCAGAGATTTTTTCCCGCATTTGGTCCAGGCTGAAGGTGTAACCGCCTTCTTCATGAGGTCGTCTTGCAAAGGCGCAAAATACGCAGTGCGCCGCACACACATTGGTATGATTGAGATGAAGGTTGATCGAATAATAAACTTTTTTCTGATTCAGACGCAAGCGCACTTGATGGGCAAGTGCGCCTAAAAAAGGAAGGTCGTTTGTCTGGAACAATCGGACGCCGTCTTCAAATGAGAGCCGTTCGCCCGAATGGACTTTATCTTGAATATCTTCGAGTGTGGGGTTTTTAAATATCATGGTAGGGGCGGGGTCTCCCCGCCCACGGGCGCGGAAACCGCGCCCCTACATCTAATCTTGTTTCTTTTTCCTTTTTTCAATTTCGGAAAATAATTGATCCACCAACTGAGCTTCGGAAACCACCCGTTCCTGTTTTCCGTCAATATAGATCATTCCCTTTTCTTTGCCGCCGGTGATTCCAAAATCCGATTCATGCGCTTCTCCGGGGCCATTGACCACACACCCCAAAACGGAAATCGTCATCGGATCATTCAGCTTCATGGCGCGCGTTTCCACTTCATTGGCCAGCTTGAACACGTCCACTTCAGCGCGGCCGCAGCTTGGACAAGCTACAACACGAGGGCCGAATTTTCGATGGCCGGTCGCTTCCAAAATAAAGCGGCCAACTTTTATTTCTTCAATGGATTCCGCCGACAATGAAATTCGAATCGTGTCTCCGATTCCCTCTTGAAGCAGCGTTCCTACGCCAATCGCATTGTAAACAGAACCGCGCAGAAGCGTTCCCGCCTCTGTAACACCAAGGTGAAGCGGATAATCAAAAGTTTGAGCGGCCAGGCGGTAAGCCTGGACCATTGTTGGAACATCACTCGCTTTTAAGGAAAGAATAATGTCATAAAAATCAAGCTCTTCTAATATTTTGACGTGGCGCTGGGCGCTTTCCACCAGTGCTTCCGGAACCGGATGCCCGTATTTTTCAAGAAGGTCCTTCTCAAGCGAACCTCCATTGACGCCAATTCGAATGGGAACTTTTCGTTCTTTTGCTCTTTTGACCACTTGTTCAATCCGGTCGCGTGAACCGATATTGCCCGGATTCAACCGGAGTTTGTCGATTCCCTGGTCGAGTGCAATCAATGCCAGCCGGTAATTGAAATGAATGTCAGCAACTAGCGGAATTTTAATTCTCTTTTTAATTTCACCGAGTGCGTGGGCATCTTTTTCGGTCGGACATGCTACGCGAATGATTTCACAACCGGCCGATTCAAGTTCCTGAATTTGGGCAACCGTAGCTTCAATATCATGAGTCGGAGTCGTACACATGGATTGAATGCGAATCGGCGCATCACCGCCTACTGTGACGGAACCAATCTTAACTTGTCGAGTCTTTTTGCGATTTATATGATTCATTATCATGTTCCCTTCCCCCGTTGTGGGGGAAGGTTAGGATGGGGGGATTATTTCACCCCCACCTTTATCCTCCCCCATCAAGGGGGAGGAATTTAGCTTATTGAGGTTTTGCTTTTGCGCTCATTTCCATCATTCGTTCAATCGGAACCACGGCGCGTCTGCGAATGTCTTCCGGCACTTTTACTCCATATTGCATGCGTTCGAGCGAAAGGACAATTTTTTCAAGCGTGTTTTGTTTCATATAATTGCAAACGGCTTCGTCGGTCACGGGAATAAAGATTTTGCCCGGATTTTCTTTTCTCATTTTGTGAAGGATTCCGGTTTCGGTCGCCACAATAAATTTTGAAGCGTCTGACTTACGAACATACTGGACCATTCCTTCCGTTGACAAAATTTGATCCGCCAAATGCATCGATTTCGTCAGGCATCCGCATTCGGGATGCATCAGAAGTTCCGCGCCATCGTGTTCCCGTTTCAGTTTCGCGATTTGTTCGGATTGAAGCATCACATGAACGTGGCAATACCCTTTCCAGAGGGTCATATTTTTTCTTCCGGTTTTCATTTGAACGAAACTTCCCAAATAAAAATCAGGAATGAAAAAGATCTCTTTGTCCTCGGGAATTTGTTCGACGATTTGAACGGCATTGGATGAAGTGCAGCAATAATCGGATTCGGCTTTTACAGCGGCAGTTGTATTGACATACGCCACGACAACCCCATTGGGGTGTTCGACTTTCCATTTTCGAACGTCTTCCGGTCGAATCATTCCGGCCAGCGAGCAGCCGGCTTCTAAATCCGGCACGAGCACGGTTTTATCCGGACACAAAATGCTGGCGGTTTCCGCCATAAACATCACGCCTGAGAAAAGAATCACGTCACAATCCGTTTTGGCCGCGGTTTGCGCAAGCCCGAGCGAATCGCCCGTGAAATCGGCGATGTCCTGAATGTCACCGGTTTGATAATTATGGGCCAGAATGATCGCGTTCCGCTTTTTCTTAAGCGCCTTAATCTCTTCTTCGATTGTGTTATAGATTTGGGTGGTCATAATTGGTTTTCCATTTCCTCCCCCCTTGTTCGCCAGAAAGCGTTGGCGCAATCCGTCCCAAAACGCTTTGTGGACGAATCTCGCCGCGTTTTGTAGCGGATGGGGGAGGACTAAGGTGGGGGGTTAGTTTCGGAAGATTTACCCCCATCCTAACCTTCCCCCATAAAGGGGGAAGGAATTTTTGCAGTTAAACGTGAGTTACTTTAGTTTCCTTTTCCTTTTTCTTCGCTTCTTTTTCAGCCAAAGCTTTTTGTCCGAGTTCGGTCAGGTCTTGCGAAATGCTCATGGAACAAAATTTCGGGCCGCACATGGAACAAAAAGCGGCATCTTTGAATCCTTCTTGGGGAAGCGTTTCATCGTGCATCGCTTTGGCGGTTTCCGGATCTAAAGAAAGCTCGAATTGTTTCCTCCAGTTAAACGTAAAGCGCGCTTTTGACAATTCATCATCACGGTCGCGAGCCCCTTTTCTGTGCCGGGCAATATCCGCCGCGTGAGCCGCAATTTTATAAGCGATCACACCCTGTTTCACATCTTCGGCATTGGGAAGACCCAAATGTTCCTTTGGCGTGACGTAACACAACATGGACGCACCGTACCAGCCGACCATGGCCGCTCCAATCGCGGAAGTAATGTGGTCATAACCCGGCGCGAAGTCGGTCACCAGCGGACCGAGCGTATAGAATGGAGCCTCGTGACAAAATTCCATTTCTTTATCCACTTGCATTTTGAGCTGATCCATCGGAACGTGTCCTGGTCCTTCGATCATCACCTGAACATCATGTTCCCAGGCTTTTTGGGTAAGCTCACCGAGCGTTTTTAATTCCGAAAACTGAGCTTCGTCACTGGCATCATGCAAACATCCAGGCCGAAGACCGTCGCCAAGACTGAATGAGACGTCATATTTTTTCAATACTTCACAGATTTGATCAAAATGTTCATACAGAAAATTTTGCTTGTTGTGGGCCACGCACCATTTTGCGTGCATGGATCCGCCTCTGGAAACAATGCCGGTAATCCGGCCCTTGACCAGCGGAACGTATTCTTTCAAAACGCCCGCGTGAAGGGTCATGTAATCAACGCCTTGCTTGGCCTGGCGTTCGATCACATCAAGCATCACTTCAATGGAAAGATCTTCTACTTTTCCGTCCACTTCCTGAAGCGCTTGATAAATCGGAACCGTACCCACTGGAACCGGGCTTACCTGAATCAATGCGGTCCGGATCAGATCCAAATCACCGCCCGTTGAAAGATCCATGGCCGTGTCTGCGCCGAGATGAACTGCATAATGAAGTTTCTCCAGTTCCTGTTCCACGTTGGATGTCACGGCTGAATTTCCAATATTGGCATTGATCTTACATTTCGAAGCAATGCCGATACACATCGGCTCAAGACTCAAATGATTAATATTGGCCGGAATGATCATTCTTCCGCGCGCCACTTCAGATCGCACCAGTTCGGGCTCAAGCGCTTCCCGGTCGGCCACATATTGCATTTCTTCGGTAATCTGGCCTTTTTTAGCATAATGCATTTGGCTCACATTCGCATGGCCCTTGCGTTTCATAACCCAAGAAGCGCGCTGTTCCGTCATTCTGAGGCTGGAGGCCGAAGAATCTCCGTTCGTAGATCCTTCGCTTCGCTCAGGATGACAATTATTTTTTTCCATGCGTTTTCTCCAGGTATTTGCAAATATCTTCGGATTCAAACATGAAAATATTTTTTTCTACATCCACGAGTAACGGAAATTGAAGTGTTGATTCTGGAACAAATTTTTTTAGGAACTCGCGTTTGATGCTTCCTCGAGGCGAAGGATGAGACAGATAAGACACATCTAATTCCTCGAGTTTACGCCTGACTTTCAAACAATAAGGGCAATCTTCAAAATGAAAAAGCTCAAGCAACGCTGGCCTCCCTCGCAACCCGGTCCCACCACTCGTCCAGGTCTTTTGTAAAATATTTAAGCCTGATTTTTTTATATTCTTTCGTGCTGTATAAATTTTTATGAGGCCACTCGCCGATCACTTGAGTAATTTTCTGAATGATCCGGTCACAGTCTTCGGTCTTCGCACCGTGAATCATCGTATAAATTGCATACGGCCAATCTGAGAAAATCGGGCGCTTATAACAATGGCTGACCTGGGGAAACTGGGCCATTTTCGGACCGACCTCATCCAATTTCTCTTCCGGAATGTTCCACACCACCATTGCATTCGCGCTAAAACCGGCTTTGCGGTGGTGTAAAATTCCGGCGAAACGCCTGAAATAACCTTTTTCCTCAAAGTAATTCATCAAATCAAAAAGTTTCTGCTCGGCAAATCCGGACGTCTCGGCAATCGCTTCAAACGGCCGTTCCACGAGCGGAATGTCTTCCTGAAGCGCGCGGATCGCTTCGATTTGTTCTGGTGTTAAATCCGGCGCGGATTTCCTCCGGCGTGAATCATCATAAATTTCTTCTTTGGAATCCAATTTGTCCGAATCTTTTCCGGTCAAATCCAGTTTCATTCCAATCTTGTACAATTTCAGCGTCGGAAGAATGAGCGTATTAATCGCGCCCGAAATGTCGTGTAATTTCCGAATCGTATCTTCGAGCAAATGATACGGCGGAACCGCGATCGTAAACCACAAATTGTAATCATCATTGCGCCGATAATTGTGACTCACACCCGGATGCTGATTAATCACTTCCGCGCCGCGGTCCAAATGATCGTTGTGAAATTTCATCGCAACCAAAGTGGATTGATAACCCAAACTTCGCGTATCAAAGATGGCTGAAATTTGGCGCAGAACTTTTTCTTCTTCCTTGAGCCGTTTAATTCGCGTTAAGGCTTCGGTGCCAGAAATTCCGACCCGCTCGCCTAATTTCTGAAACGGTTCCGAAACCCGGGGAAAATCTTTCTGAATTTCGGTTAAAAGTTTTCGGTCGGTGTCATCCATCCCGTTAGAGACAAGAAACGCCGCAGGCATTTTCGTATCTTCCTCGCAAAAGTTTACTATATGCAATATTGATCATTTTTAAAAAATGTTTCTCCCGAATAGACTATCTCTAACGGGATTCATCATCAGAATCTCGTAGGGCCTATTTCTCCCTCTGGGAGAGGGTTGGGGTGAGGGATAAAAGACATTCAATTTTCCCCTCACCTTTTTCCTCTCCCCAAAGGGGAGAGAAAATAAATGAATCGCTAGACATTTTTTGCTTCTTCTTCCACCGGCTTAACGTAAAAGTTATTCTTATATAGTTCGTCTAATTGCTTGAGTTCATCTCGGGTCAAATCCGGGGTTTCTGCGGCCATCGCAAACTCTTTGAGTTGTTCTTCATTATAAATATTCGGAAGGACCGTCACAACGCTAGGCTGAGCCAAAATAAATTTAAGCGCAACTTGTCCCAACGTTCTATTTTTATCTTCCGTCAAAAATTTAAGTTGTTCAAT